>Ga0169931_10003057_pt1 | contig 26858 bp, 29 predicted proteins | sample Kivu_15m_20L_FD_129675 | JGI IMG/M metagenome (GOLD analysis project Ga0169931, IMG submission 129675) | Freshwater microbial communities from Lake Kivu, Western Province, Rwanda to study Microbial Dark Matter (Phase II) - Kivu_15m_20L... | ecosystem: Environmental > Aquatic > Freshwater > Lake...
AGTTTTGGGGTTGCCCTCTGCAACAATAGCTCGATGCCAGGTTCATTTTTTTTACCAAGCACTCCTCACACTCCTCATTGAGGAGTGTTTTGTTTTTATTGTCATACTTATTACACCCTTCCCCTAAGCAAGCGGCGTGGCTTGATTCCGGTTTATTAAGTAATCAAGCCAATATGACATAACATGATTAACTTTGATACTCCCCATGGCTAAAAGCCGTGGTATGAAATACAGAGTATGGAATTAATTTAGCTCCACAACAGCTTATATCCCCATCAATCCCCCTTTTTAAGGGGGACTTTGACTCTATTGCCCTGCTTATTAAGGGGGTTCGGGGGGATATGCAAGTCTCTCAATTTACCATTGAAAACTCTTCAAAAAACGCCTGAATATAATATCTAGGCATCTTCCATTTCAAATTGAGCCACAGTGACAGCGTTAAAAGCAAAAGCCAAAACTAATGGCATAGGACACTTAAATATAACTGTGGAAATGATAGCCAGGATTGTGCCAACTACCGCCGATGCCGACCAGACTCTTTCCTCAACAGTTAATCCTTTTTCGGCTTTAATCAATCGCAGGACGTGATGGGGAATGGGTTCTGGCATCACACATCCAGGGGGAAAAGCCCAATAGTGGTTGCGGCGTTCAACAAATAATTCTGTCCAGCCGTTTTCTTGACACCAGGCTTCAATCCAATCAATAGAGTAATGGGTCATAACAGTGTTAGTAATTAAGACTTGTGGAATTTTTCTAGTTGGTGAATATAAGTTTGGCGGGGATTTCTCAATAGTTAAGCAAACATTATGAACCGAGGCTAATTAAATTTTCCCTATCCAGTTGTATAAGCATCTCATACAGATAACAATTGCTGGACTGCTGACATAATTAAAGACTAACAGTGACAAATAGATATTGCACTCAAAATACAATAAACTTTACTTATAAGTTGTAATTTTAAGAATTGTAAATAACTGCATAGGTATCTCTGACAAAAAATAAGGGTTGATATCTGTAATGTCCGGGTAATGAATTACGATTAAAAACCAGTTTGCAGCCACGAATGGAACCAAGTCAAACGACGACTTATATCTGGTTGTCCGAGTAAAGATTGACAAGGATGAAATAGGACATTCTGTTTCCTGTTCTAAACTTTGTAGGTATTGGTTGAGTCATAATATTCTCTGGTTTAAAGTTTGACTGTATGACTTTTAGCTATGAACTAGTACAAATAGCAGTATATAATACATTGAGCTAGAAAACCAAATTCAAGTATTTTATCGCCCATGACTTATACTCCCGATGATGTTTGGCGGTTGTTAGGTGAGGCTTTTCAGTCAAGCCCATATTTAAATACGATAAGCTGAAGGAAACCATTAAATACTAAAAATAACTAAGTGATTATGTTTTGGCAGCAAGGATTAGCATTGATTTTGGCGATGATTATATGGTTGGTGGCTTCCCCAGCATGGGCAGATTGGACTCATCCCCTATCCTTTAGTAATGCAGAACTAGCGAGACGGGATTTTTCTGGACAAAGTTTACAAGCGGCGGAGTTTTCTAACGCCAATCTGGAATTAGCTAACTTTGAAAATGCTGACTTACGGGGAGCCGTTATGAGTGCTTCGGTAATGACCCAAGCCAATCTCCACGGTGCGGATTTAACTAATGCTATGGTGGATCAGGTGAAGTTCACAGGGGCTGATTTAAGTGATGCCATTCTTACCGAAGCTCTTTTACTGCGCTCTATTTTTACGGATGTGAATATAGACAGTGCGGATTTTACAGACGCAATTTTGGACAGAGCGCAAATTAAGGAACTGTGCCAAAAAGCCGGTGGTGTTAATTCTAAAACTGGCGTAGAAACTCGTTATTCTCTAGGATGTCGATGAAGCGTGTTGGTGTAATTGGTGGTGGACAATTGGCCTGGATGATGGGGGGGGCTGCTCAAAAATTAGGAGTTGAGTTAGTGCTGCAAACTCCCAGCCCTGATGATCCGGCTGTTTCCATCGCTCAAGATATTGTTTTGGGTGCGGTTGATGATGCTATCTCCACACAGGCTTTAGCAAGCAAGACTGATATCATTACCTTTGAAAATGAATTTGTTAATTTAAATTCTTTATCTGCTCTTGAAAATCAGGGTGTTTGCTTTCGACCTGGGTTAGCAGCTTTAAGTCCTCTGTTAGATAAATATGATCAGCGCTGCTATTTACAAAAGTTGGGAATACCTGTTCCCCGTTTTTTTGCTGTTGAACAGTTGGAAGATATCCCATCTCAAATAGCAGAACTGGGGTTGCCGGTGGTTTTAAAATCTCGTCGCCATGGTTATGATGGTCAAGGTACTTTCATTATCAATGATTTAGCCTGTTTGCAGCAACAGCTAAGTTCACACATCACCAGCAAAGGTTTAAATAAATCTCTATATCTCATAGAGGAATTTGTCCCTTTTGAACGAGAATTAGCAGTCATGGCCGCTCGTTCTGTGGAAGGTGAAGTGGTGACTTACCCCGTGGTGGAAACTCAGCAACAACAACAGGTATGTCGGCGAGTGATTGCACCAGCTGATATTACAGCTGATCAAGCCGCAAAAATAAAAGCGATCGCCCATACTCTACTAAATAGCCTGGAAGTGGTGGGAGTATTTGGAATTGAACTATTTCTCACTCCCACTGGTAAAGTTTTAGTAAATGAAATTGCCCCCCGTACCCACAATTCTGGGCATTTTTCATTAGATGCCTGTGAAACATCTCAATTTGAACAACACTTGAGAGCAGTTTGTGGCTTACCTTTAGGCAATCCCGCTTTACGTTGTGCTGGTGCTGTGATGGTGAATCTTTTGGGGTATGAAATGTCTCACAGAAACTACCAAAGCCAGCGTCAACAACTAGCCGCAATTCCCCAGGCTTTCGTTCATTGGTACGGTAAAACCGAATCCCGTCCGGGGCGCAAACTAGGACACGTCACCGTATTACTGGATGACCAAAACCGAGATGCCATCAGTACCATAGCTCATACTATAGAATCAATCTGGTATCCCAGTTGAGTAGAAAATTTCTCTAGTTGACCAAAAGAATGGGATACAAGCCCCGTCCTTCTAGGACGGCTTTTTATTGTGTTATAATACGAGATTAATCGGCATGGGGCATCGGTACGACTTTAAACAGACCGAGAGCGACTGTAAGACTACCTTAATCACCTACCCTCTAAGTCGGTGAGTATGTTAAACACAATCAGTTTTGAAAAGCTATAATTAGTTAGTTGCACTACGACGTTGGTGACTGCCATCAAGTTTTTTGATCTATGTCTTTAAAGAAAAGGGAAGCTAACAGACTCGTGGCAGTAAACCGGGCTTGTACCCGGAAACTTAAAACGAAGAATGTCGGCACCCACCTGGTAAAACCAGGTCATAAACTTAGGTAAAACGGCGTCGCGGTGAACTTAAAATTATTAGCTCCCAAAGTTAGCAAAAACTATTGGGGGCTTTAATTATGCAACCCAGGGATGTTTGGATTAACCTGTAACTGACCAGCTATTAGACAAGTTTGGATGAAAAAGGCAAAATCTGTATAAGTCGATTCTCATTTAGTGAGCATTGAGAGTTAAAATAACAAAAATCGTCTTAAATTGTGGTTAAAGCTACAAAAACTTGTCACAGCAACAACTAGAGCATAGCGTGTTTCCAGCTTCGGTTCTCTCACTAGATAATGGTTTAACACTTATCCATCAAGAAATTGCCACTACCCCTGTAGTGGTGGCGGATGTCTGGGTGCGAGCAGGAGCAACAGTTGAACCAAAACAGTGGTTTGGCATGGCTCATTTTTTAGAACACATGATTTTTAAAGGAACAGCCACTTTACCCCCTGGAATGTTTGATTACAACATTGAAGCTAGGGGGGGGGTGAGTAATGCAGCTACAAGCTATGATTACGCTCATTACACCTTAACTACAGCAGCCTCATACTTAGAAGAGACTCTACCCCAGTTGGGAGAACTGCTAATTAATGCCGCAATTCCAGACGATGAATTTATTCGAGAACGGGATGTAGTCTTAGAAGAAATTCGCTCTTGTCATGATAATCCTGATTGGCTGGGATTCCAAGCCCTAAATCACAGCGTCTACAAAAATCATCCTTATGGGCGTTCGGTGCTAGGTACTAAAGGCGAAGTAATGCAACTGTCACCGGCGGCCATGCGTTGTTTTCATCGCGCACACTACCAACCAGAAAACATGACAGTGGTAGTTGTGGGAGGAATTAGTCAAGAAGCAGCTTGGCAAATTGTCAATCAATCATTTACTGATTTTGCTCCACCTTTAGAATGTCCACCGTGTGAAAAAATAGTCGAGCCAATTATCAGGGGAATTAATCGCCAAGAACTTTGTTTCCCACGGTTAGAACAAGCACGCTTAATGATGGCATGGGTTGTACCTGGAGTGAAAGAAATTCACACAGCCTATGGTTTAGATTTATTAGCAGTGCTGCTCTCAGAAGGTCGCAATTCCCGAATGGTGAGTAAATTGCAGGAGGAATTGCAATTAGTACAGGAAATTTATTGTAACTTTTCTCTACAACGAGAATCGAGTTTATTTACAATCACTGCTTGGTTAGAACCAGAAAATCTCGAGGAAGTGGAAAATTTAATTCTGGGTCATTTAAATGATTTGCAAACTACAGGAATTAATGACCAGGAACTCGCCAGGACACGTAGACTAGTTTGCAATGAATATGCTTTTTCTACGGAAACACCAAATCAGTTAACAGGGCTATATGGGTATTACAACACTATTGCTCAAGCTGAATTAGCAGTAGCATATCCTCAGCAAATTCAATCCTTTGATACCCAACAACTCCAACAATTAGCTCAACAGTTTCTTTCACCTGTGAACTATGCGGTTACCATACTCAAACCCTGTTAATGTCAGTTTCTACCTGTTGATATTAAATATCAACAAATAACCCTGATAACTAATAATTGAATTGATTACTGATAACTGTGAAACCTTCCCCATTTTCTCCTCCTATTCACCGGACTGTACTGAATAACGGCATTGTACTGGTAGTGGCAGAAAATCCCACTGCGGATATTGTGGCGGCGCGGCTGTTTGTCCGGGCTGGTAGTTGTTATGAAAAGCGAGAGCAAGCGGGGTTAGCCCATTTGCTGTCAGCAGTGATGACCAAGGGATGCGACGGACTTTCTAGTTGGGAAGTGGCCGAACAAGTAGAATCTGTGGGAGCAAGTTTAAGCGCCGATGCTGCCAGTGATTATTTTTTGTTATCGCTCAAAACGGTAACATCGGACTTTCCAGAGATTTTAACATTGGCAGGGCGGATGTTGCGATCGCCCACATTTCCCACAGCCCAAGTAGAACTAGAAAAGCGTTTAGCACTACAAAATATTCGCTCTCAAAAAGAACAGCCATTTACCATTGCCTTTAGCCAAATGCGACAGGTAGTCTACCAAAATCATCCTTACAGTACATCTGTACTAGGAGATGAAACCACCATGAGTGGCTTAGGCCGTGATGAGTTAGTGCAGTATCACCAAACTTATTTTCGTCCAGATAATCTAGTAATTAGTATTGCCGGGCGGATCACCTTAGAAGATGCGCTAACACTAGTAGAGCAAGTGTTTGGCCAGTGGCAAGTTCCCCCACAAGCTTTGCCATTAGTTAATTTACCAGAGATTAAATCAGAACCGCAGCATCGACTACAGCCTCTACAAACACAGCAATCAATTGTGATGTTGGGTTATTTGGGGGCATCTGTTAGTTGTACAGACTACGCCCCATTAAAATTGCTGTCTACCTATTTGGGTAATGGACTTTCTAGCCGCTTGTTTGTGGAATTACGGGAAAAGCGGGGTTTAGCTTACGAAGTGTCAGCATTTTACCCCACGAAGTTGTATCCGGGATTATTTGCAGTGTATATGGGTACAGCACCAGAAAATACTAGTACTGCTCTAGAAGGACTACGGGCAGAAGTGGAATTACTTTGTACCACCGAAGTGTCAGAAACTGCCCTGCAAGCGGCTAAAAACAAAATTTTAGGGCAGTACGCCTTGGGTAAACAAACTAACGGACAAATCGCTCAAATATACGGTTGGTATGAAACCTTGGGTTTAGGGCTTGATTTTGATCAGCATTTTCAAGAACTGATCGCATCTGTGAGTGTTAAAGATGCCATAGCAACGGCCCGTAAGTATTTACAGGAACCTTATGTGTCTTTAGTTGGTCAAGAAACAGCAATTAATAATGCTTTTCCCAGTGCTGCTTAGAGAGCGATTGATCACCTCTGTATAATTGAGTGATATAATATCTCAAGTTCTCTTGTGAACTATAACAGAGGATTCTGGGGATAAAATCCATGGAAGTTAGCCTGACAACAAGTATTGTGAACTACTTTGAGTCACTAAAATCATTTCGCTGGGTGAAGACAGGTAAGTTTTGTTGGTTACTTTTGTTTTCATCTACTTTGTTTCTCATAACTTCTGATGCAGGAGTCACAATTGCAGCGCCCCAACAAATAGCCCAAGCCTCGCCTAGAGCTAACATTAGTCGTCCTACCCTAAAAGTTGGAACTAAAGGAGAATGGGTGTCTGAACTTCAGGCAGCCTTAAAACTTTTGGGTTTTTACTCAGGTGCTGTGGATGGTGTTTACGGAGAAGAGACAGCAGTCGCTGTTTCTCGGTTCAAACGAGCAGCTGATTTGAATCCTGATGGGGTGGTTGATGCTATCACTTGGCAGCAACTATTCCCCAGAGAGCCAATAATTACACCGGGAAATTCTGCCAATAAATCTAATTTTCCCGTTCCCCCACAGACTCGGACAAATACCAGGGTTGTCAATTCTCAAACTCAACCCAGACCTGTATCACCACCTCCTAGACCATCCACTACAGTTCCCGGACAAATTCCTAGTGTTCAATATACTACCCAAGGATTACCGATTTTACGCTTAGGAATGCGTAACCCGGAGGTGAGGAGACTGCAACAACGACTAAAACAGCTTGGTTTTTTAACAGGTGATATAGATGGAGATTTTGGTGTAGTCACTGAAGCAGCAGTAAAAGCTGCTCAACAGCGTTATGGTTTAGAGGCTGACGGTGTAGTTGGTGGTGCTACTTGGGAAGCACTATTGCGAAGATAGCTAATTTAGAGGAAAAACAGATGAAACACTTTTTACTAACTTGGCTGGGTACTGCCGTAGCTTTACTGATTACTGCTAATGTTGTACGTGGGTTCTATGTTAGGGACTTTGTGGCTGCTTTAGTAGCTGTGGCAATTATTGGTTTAGTCAATGCTTTTATTCGACCAATTTTACATATTTTGGCCTTTCCCATTACCTTAATTAGTTTTGGGTTATTTGCATTTGTCATTAATGCTTTAAGTTTGTGGCTGGCAAGTAACCTCACTCCTGGTTACGGTTTTGAAATTCGAGGTTTCGGGTCTGCTTTGCTGGGTTCAATTGTGCTAACCATTGTTTCTAGTTTGATTAACTATTTTATCAAAGTGGTTTTGTAGTCAAAAAACAGTGAAAAGAAGATTATTCAGCAGCAACAGCCAGTGTCACTGCCCCTGATTCGCCCTGTAAGCGAAAAATGCGTTTAGGAATTAATAATTTAGTTCTTAAATCTTGGTTGATAGTTAGAGATGGGGTGAGGTGGGATGCGGCGAGAATAGCAGAGGCTTCAGCTACGCTGGAAGTTCCCACAATTCTTTGGGCGATATTGCTGGGGTTGGGGATGATAACAGTGGATAAAACATCTGGGGAAAAAGTTTTTAAGGTAAAACTGCGTAAACGGCAAAGTTCTATTAACCCAACTTCTGTGGCTTTAGTTTCTATAGTAGCAAGACCTGCGATCGCATTTTCCTGGAGTTGATTTTCTGGTAATATTTTTTTTATTGCCGTTGCTATTAAATTTTGGGAACTACCTTTTTGACAACCAATTCCCACCCATAATTTGAGCTTTTGTACAGTATCCATTGGTGCTGACTTAATCTGACTTTTTGTAATATTCAATTATACTTATGTAAAAGTTGGGAAAAATTTAAAATTTTATTAAATAAATAGCTAACCTGCCATCGCCATTCAGTTAATGTTTTTTATCGGCAGGTTTTTATGATACTTGTAAACTGCTCTATATAATACTGATATCCAAAATTAAACGTTATATATTTAGCTTATATAGCACAGTACAAAACTCTGAGGGAAAACATTTTGACTGTTATACCTCAGTGTTGGAATTTCTTCCGCCTCCGACGCACCTTACTAACAAAAGTTGCGACGGAGTTTTGTTATTTTAATTATTCCTGCGCCCCGGCTTGTTTTAAACTCGCAGCTATATTTTTATAACCATTAAATTCCGCAATCATCAAAGCCGTATAACCGCCGCGATTTTTCAAATTTATATCTGCCCCAGCTTGGAGAAGTATCTCTACAGCCTGACCATAACCCCCAGACACTGCCCACATCAATGCTGTTGCCCCGGCTAAGTCCTGAAAGTTCACATTTGCACCCTTACCTATTAACAAACGAATTATCCCTGGGTAATTGCGTTCTGCTGCCTTAATTAAAGCTGTTTTGCTGTCATTCCCTAATGTATTAGCATCAGCACCGTAGTCTAATAACAGTTTCACAGTATCTATATATCCCTGGGTAATTGCCAGCATCAAAGGTATACCCAGAGTTGTGGCATTCATTTTGCCACTAGAACCCAGCAATATTTCTAAAATTTGGCTATGTCCCTGTAATGCAGCTACAAAAATTGGTGTATCACCCAAGTGATTTGTAATTCGGGGATCTGCACCTCGGCTAATCAACAATTGCACCATGTCAACGTAGCCTTCCACAACAGCCAGATGTAGGGGAGTTTCACCATCTTTGTCTTGAACATTAATTTCAGCACCTTGATCCAGTAAAGCAGATGCAATGCCAGTATGTCCTGCTGCCGCTGCCGCTGATATAGCAGTACTACCATGTTGATTTTTGAGATTAATATCAGCCCCAGCTGCCAGCAATGCCTGAACAACTTCCAAAATTCCCAAGTCTGCTGCCATCATCAAAAGTGTTTCACCTTCTTGATCCCGGCTATTGACATCAGCACCATGCTGGGAAATTAACTTTAAAACTGCTGTCTAACCGTCTTTTCAAGCAAATTTCAAACCGTTATAATCATTTTTGTCTTTGATATTCACCCCAGCGCCAGCTGCCAGTAAGACTTGCACTACATCCACATAACCCTTATGTGCAGCAGCCATTAAAGCTGTACTGCCATCTTCATTGACGGCATTCACATTAGCACCTCTCAAAATCAGAAGCTGCACAATATCCACTTGATTAGCACTAGCAGCCAACATCAAAGCCGTCAAACCATAGCGTTTTCTGGATAAGTTAACATTAGCCCCAGCATCTAATAGCGATCGCACAATTTCCGTGTAACCTAAATTAGCGGCAAACATTAACGCGGTAGTACCATCGCCATCGGTAACGTCCACTTTAGCACCAGAAGACAATAACTCACACAAATGTTTTGTATCGCCGCTTTTCGCCGACTTTAGCACCAAGACATCCTTGTTTTCCATGATAAATATTCCCCGTCAGCCCCGCACAGGGGGGTTTTGTTAGTCTAGTCCCGAAATTAAGTCTGAAATTGTTTAACCATTTTGGCAAGAGAGAAACTAATTCCTAGTTAGTAGGTCGTAACTCCTACTCAAAAAGGAGAGAAAGGCAGGAATTTATTTAAGTACATGATTTTCCTACACATTTTACCCTTAGTCAGTTTCCGCAAGTAATTTAAACTTATGCTAAGTTTTATAAAGATTTAAGAATTGCGGGAGAACACTATGAGTCTGGAACTGTCACCTGAAGTTAAATATTGGCTAAACTTTTTTCATCCACTCACCATGTGGGGACTGTTAGCACTTTCACTTTATGCTGCTTACCTGGGGCTACAAGTACAGCGCACCAGAAGCGCCCAAGGAGATGACAAGAAAGAACTGATTAAAGGTAGATACAACATTAAACACCACAAAGTCGGTTCTGTGTTGTTGGCATTGATGGTGACAGGGGCGATTGGTGGTATGGCTGTTACCTATATCAATAATGGTAAGTTATTCGTAGGACCGCATTTACTAGCTGGACTGGGAATGACTGGTTTAATCGCATTTTCCGCCTCTTTATCTCCTTTCATGCAAAAAGGAGCCAACTGGGCCCGTGTAACTCACATTACACTCAATTTCGCGCTTTTAGGTTTGTTCGCTTGGCAAGCTATTACTGGCGTGCAAATTGTGCAAAGAATTTTGAGTAATGCTTAATTATTAGTTGTTGGTCAATAGTCATTAGTCAAAGACTAATGACTTTTAGCTTATGGCCTTTTTTGGCAATTACCAGAAAACCTTATGCCCAGAGATTGATGAAAGTCTTCTTGGACTTTGCGAGTTAAGCGCCGAGATACTTGGCGGACAATTTGGTTGAGTAAGCGATCGCCTGTGGATTTGACTAAAGACTGGGGCAATCTTTGAATAAATTTGGGAAAGTGAAGATTAACTATCAAATCCAATTCCCATTCAACTTGTGTAATCACACTAAAACTGCTACCAGTGTCGTTGTCAGGATTTTCTAACAACTTGAGCGATGCCTGATAGTCTACATCATAGCCAGGGAGATCGTAGTCAGGAACAGGGATTGTCCGAATACGGTATATTCCCTGATCTGGGGGTAAGAGTTCTAAACCAATTTTTGGTTCTACCTCATAACCAAAAGCGCCAAAGCGTCCGATGGTGACAGCATAACCATTTTCGCCCAAAGGTTGTGCTTTCATCGGTTCAGCGCAGCGCGAAAACCAGGAAGCGTGAGTTTGAAGATACTCAGCCACTTGATTGGCGGGGCTATACATTGCCATTGAGTCTCTGTAATGACCGTAAAACTTGGTCGGTAAACCAATAGTTGCTTGTGTAACTTGCTGCTCGGATTCTGTTAAACTTGACGCTATGGGCAAAACTGTTTCTCTCATATCCAAAGATTGATATTCGCCGTTTGTCGAAAGCATCAATTCATTCCCCTAGAAATTAGCCTGTAATAAATTAAGATTTCCCAGTTTGCTAGTATTGTTTAGCAATGGATTTACATTTTCGCTGAAATTTCAATAGTTTGTCATCAACTTCATGAGATCACTAAAATTAAAGAACTAAATAGTCACATATTAGTTTCCCAGGATTGTATTGGTGTGAGAATTGTAGATTTAATTACTTGGTTTGAACAATGGGCAAATCCGGCTTGGTCTGAAAGCTGGGATAATTGCGGTTGGCAAATTGAACCCGGTGTGTTAGGAGAAAAAGCGCGGGTGTTGGTGTGTTTGACACCCACCTTGGCTGTGATGGAGGAAGCCATTACTCTCAATGCTAATCTAATTTTTGCTCATCATCCCCTAATTTTTCATCCTCCCAAGTACTTACGTACTGGTGAAACCATTGCGGAAATGGCCAGATTGGCTTTTAAGCACAACATTGGTATTTACAGCGCTCATACCAATTTTGATCAAGTACAGGATGGTACGGCAGACGTTTTGGCTCAAATTTTAGACTTAAGGCGAGCTAGTCCCATAGTACCTACACAACCAGGATTAGGCTACGGGCGTGTAGGTTTTTTGGAGCCGTTTCTGACCTTACAGGAGTTACTGAGTAAAATTCAAACTAAACTAGCGCCTCCTCATTTAATTTTTTCCCCCATTGCTGATTTACAGCAGACAATTTCACGAGTGGCCGTGTTGGGTGGTTCGGGAGCTAGTTATATTTCGGCGGTGGCTAAAACTCAGGCTCAAGTTTATTTAACTGCTGATTGTAAATTCCATCAGTTCCAGGACAGCCGCGATCGCGGTTTAATTTTAGTTGATGCCGGACATTACGCCACGGAACGCCCGGCCTGTCATCGCTTAGTACAACGATTTATGTCTTTAAACTTAGAATGGGTAAAATTGAGCGTGAAAGATGAGGATTTTCGCCAATTTTTTGCTTAGTTTCCTCTAAATTTCTTCTATTGTGACTGGTGGGTAACTATTGGAGAATTAAGTGTGATCTAAATCACTAAAAATTTCAATAATAATCACTTAGGTTGATGGGTTGATATCAATAAATAAGAGAGAAAAATGTTTCACAATTAAAACCAGAACATTCTCGCCCCACCCTAATCAATATGATTCCTACACTTGTTGAATCGGCTTTTAAAACTGGATATCTTAGTGTTGAATCGGAGGGTTTACTCAATCAAGTGCTGGCGACTAAGTGCTATCGTTCAGAAGATTTAGCAATCCTTTCAGCTTTATGTGATGCAGTTAGCGCAGGTCAAATTAAAAGAGAAGCATCCTCCCAAACACCAACAAAATTTATCCGCCAATGTAAAGTTAAGTAATTATACCAATGCTTTGTAGTTGAAAATTTATTATACTGCCCACGCTAACCTTCAAGTTTTTAGTGCCTGAACTCAAAACTCTTTGTCGATTGTTGTTGAAAACCATTAAGGTCGGCAAAAGAATGAGTTAAGATCAAATACATAGGGATAAAAATAAAGCAGAATTACCCCACTTCCCAGTAATGCCAATGACTACAAGTAAGCAAATCAAACAACCGTGTTCAATGCTTAATGTGGAGTATTCTTTGTCACATTATTCTGTAAATGCTCACCAGCAAACATTAATCTGGTTAGGAAAATTACTGAATTGTGTGACTTCATAGAGGTAGACATTCGCTAAAAAACCTACAAGAGATTTTGTTCAACAGGTGGAGTAGCTGGGAGTCTATGATTTTCGCCAATCCAAGCAAGTCTATGGGTAAAATCATCAAGTACAGTGATCCAGAATCTGGGAACTGATTTCTAGAAGGTGTATCTAAATGGGGTAAAACCCAAATTTCATAGGTTTAACTACGTTGTTTAAAAAGGTAGAAGCAGTACATGCTACACCGCAAGATTTATCAACTGTGTTGCGATGGGCGCGAGGTATGTATATTCTTGCGGGACCAGCAACGCTGGATTGAACGCGCCCGCATCCTCGATATAGAGGGGGATTTAGTGACTCTCCGCTATGAGACAGATGAGGAAGACGAAGTTTGTGCGTGGGAGGAGATGGTTCGTTTGGAGAGCATTGGCTCCGTTACCCAAAAGTTAGCCTCAGTACCACGCGGTAATACAGAATTTCTGATGACGGAAGACTGTCCAGAATCAGAGCGTATCCGTAACCGTTATCCCGACTCCAATCCGGAGTAGAGACTTAATTTATTGAGTCTCTACGAGAGAGTCATGAGTCCTCAGTTTGACTGATTGCTGAGGACTCATTTAAGTTTTGCGGTCACCAAAGGATTAACGTTGAAAAGCAGGACAATAGCCCTCAAGAGTTACTTTAAAGTTATGTAACGGCGAGGCAGGGTTCCAACATCTTTGTCCTCTTTGATGTCGGCAAGTACCACAACAATCTATATCAGACCAATTAGGGCGATCGCTACTTTGCTGCAGCAGTTCCCGTGGTGATAACCCGCGTAGTACCAGTTCTTCGCCTTGCCAACGAGCTTCTACTAAACCAGTATCGGCAAACTGTGCCCAACGTGGGTCATTTGTAATGGCATCGGGTAAGGTAACTGTAATGACCGTTCCTAACTCTGTGAGTTCTCCTTCATAATTGTTTTCTGGGGGTGCTGGTTGTAAAAATGTCTCCCCAATAGGCAGCGCTACTAAAGTACCAGCACCTGGAGAATGGACGTGATAACGGTTTTGTAGTTCTTCTAAACCAGTTAAATCTGTTAGGTATGCAGGGGAACCGTGGACAAAAACAACGTGCTGAGGACGCAAATTATGGATCAACTGAGTAGTACCAGGTCCGTCACTGTGCTGGGCGAGCAGATAACTTTCGTCAGTGGTGTTTGCTGAATATTTTTGATTAATTTTTACATCAATTTTTTCTGGTACTAGGATCAGCCAAGGGCTAGTTTCTGTTTGGCAGTATTGGTTTAAATTAACGGTGGAGTCAGTCAGCACAATACAGGGAGACCTGCCCAGACTAGCATGATGTTCTGGCTGCAAACGACGGACTCGCGGACGCACCCGTTCATCCCAAAACAAGGGTTGATGACGGGCGAAATTCTGCACTGATGGCGGTAAGTGGGGCAATAGTTCTAGGTAAGCATCGCAACCAGTGGCAACAGCACCATCAACCCAAATATCTAAATCCCGTCCTGTGAAGTGGTGATGGGAACGTAATAACATCAACAATTCTTGACCCAATCCTAAAGCTGGTGTGGGTAGTAGTACAGAACAGTTATCGGCGATCGCTCGATTAATCCGTTCCGCTAGTCGATTTTCTTGGTGGCGACGGTGGGGGTGACGGGCTGTGCCATAAGTTCCCTCAATAATCAGTACGTTTAACTCCAACCCCCGCAACTCTTCTAAACGCAGCCCTTCTACCAGTCGGGAGTTAGACAAGAAAAAGTCCCCTGTGTAGAGGAGTTTGTAAGAACGAGCTTTGGTGGTGTATGTGAGTAAGAATACTACTGCTCCTGGTAAGTGTCCGGCAGGAAATAATTCCACCACCAGACCTTCTTGGATTTCTACAGGCGATCGCAACGGCAAAGCATGACAAAGCTGAGGAATTTTTTGGGGATCTTGGTCTAACCAATTAAGGGGTAGTAACTTACTAGTTACCTCACTGGCATAAATAGGTAACAGAGGGAAAATTTTATGTAGGTCTAGTAATCCTCTAGCGTGATCAGGGTGGGCGTGACTGACCAAAACCAAGTCTGCCGGCATTGGAGAACTACTTTGACCTGCTGAGTTAGCCACAGAGGTGAACAACGGTGAACTACTCCCCAATCCACAATCAAGTAGAATACGGTGTGGACCCATCTGCACTAATAAACACACACCCTCGTCATTATGCTGAACACTATAGGGCAAGCAGTTCAACTCACTAGCTGCTTCATCAGCGCTAACGCCAGAGGATACCCACAGATTGTCCCTCATGCTTTCCTCCCCTCTAACCTCGTCATCATCGACATAACTCAAAAGCCAAGAGGAATGATCCTGATTCTTGGTTTTGTCACCCAGGGGCAAGTTTTTTTGTACCCCCCTACGCCCTGAGAGTGAAAATTTTTGACCGGGGAGGAGGCTACCAAGGAACTCATGCCAGTTGAAAAAAATTATTTAACCAGAAACACTACATTTGGGGTTAAATAAGCGTTTTTAACGCAAGATTCCCGCTATTCAAGTTATCTTAATGTGCAGAACCGTTACCGTGATAGTTTTCTGAATCATAAAATCCATTTTTAGTGCCAAAGAACAGGCACGAAATAGTGAACATAATTGTTAAACCCACTAAAATCAGCTTTACGTCCATTGGTTTGCTGTTCCTTTTTCAAGACTATCTTATAGTAATAGAATGTTTACTAAATCCGGACAAATCACCATAAAATCTTTACTATGGTTGGGTTGATTGAGCAATAAGTAAAATTACCACAATCAATCAAATTGTATAACTTTTTGGGTCACTTGTCTATCCATATCATCACCAGATCATCCAGGTGAAATAAATCTTCAAAACAGCGATAACTTACATTACTGTGTTTTTTTTTACATTTAATCAGGAAAATATGTCTAATATAGTTATTCAAATGTTAATCATTGGCTTAGTTGCTGGCTTGACTGGGGGTATGTTTGGTCTTGGGGGAGGTGCAATCATGGTACCAGCCATGGTGTTGTTAGTTGGTCTAGATCAGAAGTATGCCACTGGCACTTCTATTGCTGCTCAAATTTTACCCATTGGGATTTTAGGCGCACTAGTCTATTATCGTCATGGCAACATGAACGTTAAATATGCCACATTTATTGCCATTGGTTTAATAGTTGGTAATTTGTTCGGAGCCTTATTTGCCAATCAGCCATTCATTAGCAGTGAAATTATCAAAAAATTGTATGGTATTTTTTTGCTGCTCCTTGGTATACGGTATTTACTAGGACGTTAAGAGAGAGTGAAGAGTAAAGAGTGAGTATCAAGAATAATTCTTTACTCAGCACTCAATAAGGCACCCAGTTAGTTACTGTATTGGTTTACTAGGTAAAGCACCAGTTCGCACGGCTAAGTTAATATTTTGCCCATTGCGTCGCAATCCTAAGCGCACATCTCCCCCGACTTGAGCATTTTCTACTGCTTTTTGAATACTGCCGGCATCTGTGACTGATTGACCGTTAAGCTTTTGGATAACATCCCCAGCACGTAAACCGGCTTTAGCTGCTGGTGAGTTAGGCATAACGCGCACAATTAAGACACCTTTATCTTCATTGACCGTGACACCGCTATTAGGGTCTGAGTTGAGACGCTCTTTAATTTCAGGGGTTAACTCTACCATCTGAATTCCCAGATAGGAATGTTGCGCCTTACCTGTAGCAATTAGCTGCTGGGAAATTCGTTGAGCCGTGTTGATGGGAATGGCAAAACCAAGTCCCTGCGCCCTTTGGATAATAGCTGTGTTCATCCCAATTACCTGACCACGAGCATTTAACAAGGGACCGCCGGAGTTACCAGGATTAATGGCTGCATCGGTTTGAATAAATTCAACCCGCTTATCCGGTGCGCCAATTTGATTACTACTACGACCAGTAGCACTAATAATTCCTGTAGTCACTGTATTATCTAATCCTAAAGGATTGCCAATGGCGATCGCCCATTCTCCCGCTTGCAGTTGATCTGAGTTCCCCAGTTCTGCTATGGGTAAATTCTTGGCATTAATTTTCACCACAGCGACATCTGTTAATTCATCGCTCCCCATTACCTTACCTTCAAAGCTACGCCCGTCCTTTAGTATGACTCGTACAATATTAGTATCGGATACTACATGGGCATTAGTGAGGATACTACCATCTGCACTGATAATAAAACCGGAACCTGTGCCTCGTTGTACTCTGCTTTGTTGTTCTGGTAGGCGAAAGCCAAAAAACTGGCGGAAAAATGGATCATTAAATTCAGGAGGTAACCGACTAGTGACAGTTCGGGACGCCTCAATCCTCACCACTGCTGGCCCCACTTTTTGCACTACTTGGGTCACGAAGTTAGAACCTGTAGCAGTTGGTAATGGAGGGGCTGCATTAACTGGACTTACCCCTATCTTCGATGTTGTCTCTGATATCTGCTGAGGGTTAAAGGCCAAATAACCACCGACTAATGTCATACCTGATCCCAACAACACCAGTGATAGGGAGGCTGCTGCTGTTTTCCAAACAGCTTGATTTTGATATTTAGCATCTCCGTCATGTACTTGCTTGTTCATTGCTGCCTATGACAATGTTTAGATGTATTACTAATGATAATAATGTAGATATTATTTGTGATGTTTTTGTTGCCAAGGTACTGCTTAGTTGAAGAATATTTGCTATTTTAAACCATTTCATTTTTTTCGGTGTGTTTATTTTAAGGTATACATACACGAATAGCCCGCTTTGTGAGCGGGCTACATTCATTCAAGTTGTTTATAGTTTCGGGAGAATAGTGTACTCTAGCCTTTTCCCATCTGAGATGTAATAACCGTTAGCCTTTTCGCGTTTAGAGAGAAGCTAATAACTGTTTGAGCTAATCACCTTTAATGAGAGAACGCACGGCCATCTCTATGTTCTCTTGTTTAATTAAAGACTCTCCCACTATCACTGCATGAGCACCAGCCTCCGCCACCAGAGATAAATCAGCATTTGTATATAGTCCCGACTCGCTGACGACGATAATACCCAATTTTTGTAACTGCGATCGCCTAGCTGCTAACAGGTGTTGCGTGGTGCTGAGATCAATGGTAAAGTCCTCCAGGTTTTGGTTATTAATCCCGATTAAGCGGATGTCATTAAGCTTGAGTACCCGGTCTAATTCACTCAAGTTATGAACTTCTACTAAAGCATTCATCCCTAAATAATGAATTACTCTGAGAAAGTCTTGCAGTTCGCGATCCGTGAGAATTGCTGCAATTAGTAGTACAGCATCAGCCCCTGCTGCTCGTGCTAAATAAATTTGACAGGGGTCAATGATAAATTCTTTGCACAACAAGGGTAATGCTACTCTCTGGCGGATTGCACGCAGGGTTTCCCAACTACCATGAAAGAATGCTGTTTCAGTGAAAACCGAGACGCAAGCAGCACCACCTCGCTCATAGGCTTTAGCGATCGCTATCGGGTCAAAATCTGTGCGAATTTTACCGTACAGTGGTGATGTTTTTTGAACTTCTGCAATTAGTCCTGGTCGATAAGGATTTTGTTGCAAAGCAGTCAAAAAATCTCGCACTGTTGGCGCAGCTGTTAACTGGCGTTGCAAAGAAGCCAACGACATTTGTTGGTGCATTTGTGTTACTTCTTGCTTTTTATGCCAAACAATTTCTCTGAGGATCGGTTGCAGACGGGTATTGACAGTAGTCAGTGGGTAAATCATTAGCTGCTATGTATCTGGAGATGGAGTGACTCATCAAGGATTAATGTTGTTTTTAAAGTCGAATCCAGTTTGAGTTCATGTCAAATACTTCTTTCTTTTCTCTGTCTTTTGACTTGGAATTTTCTACCAGGCAATTATTCTTCAGCAGTCGAATATAGGTGCGGTAAGGTATGTAATCTATCGGGTTATAACCGCAAAACCGGAGAATTAATACACACGCCCACGAATACTTGCCTGCAATAATTGCTTTGATAATTTGTTCTATTTGTTCGGTATTAATTTTCTTGGTTGTTTGGTTATTACAACTATTATTGATTTGATGCATATCTTTCCCTCCTGTTTAATTTTTAGTTTTACATGAGATTGCATTCTGATTTATCTTTGTATAGCATTCCTAAATGATTGGTGAAATTTGCCATACAGTTGGTTAACTGTTAACTGTTAACCGTCAACAATTACTACAGATAGTTACAACTGAAATAGGATTAATGTATCTAACTAAAATCTAGAGTCATGGCACTTATTTTTGAGAGTGCTAGTTTTTTTGATGGAATTTCTTCAACTTACAGCCAATTTCATTCGGGCTGATTACAAACATTTCCGGTAAAAAGCATTCACCATAATTATGAGTTAGTTGGGAAAAGAGGGGTTGGATTTAACTAGTCAGCATTTTTATTTGCCTCATATATATCTAGTTAAACTAGCCCCTACAGATAAACCGTGTTGCAGAAGCAGCTTCTTTATTAAGCCTACTCAATTTTTAGCTCCAGATATATGATCAATTTTTCGATAGACTTATCTCTTTTTTTGCTCTTGTAATTTGTTGACTATTTTTACTGTAATACCTTCTATTTAGATTCGCATCCAAAAGTAAATAATTTATACTTATTTAGATGTAGTAAAATCAAAAACATTGGTTCTGACATTTCATTGCGTAGATTATCGGGAAATTACTAGATTTTTCCGTCACATTTAGAGAATTTAACTTAAGTAAGTTGTGGCTTTTTTACACAATAACAAGCAAATGTAAATCTGGATTTCAAGACATAAATATGCTAAAAATTTTTATTTGTGAACTATAAATATCTAAATAATAGAGTGTAATTATATACATAATTACCCTGTAAAACCTTACCGATGGAAAAGTTAGCTAATTAATACTAACAAAATGATAAAACCTACACTTTATCACAATATGAATACTAAAAAATGTTATTTGCTACACAATATTTTGCTAAAGTAATAGTAATTATCTATACACACTTTTGTTACGATTTTTATAACTTTTGAGAGATGTTCTAGTCACAAGTATGTGAAGTTGAAAAAAATGTATATCTTATGAAAGATGACTTAGGACATGATTTCATAGTTTGATGTCTGGAGGAGTAATATATTTAAAATTCCATTGATAAACAGTAAATTATCTACCTAGCCTCAAATTTATCAGCTAAAGTATTTCAAACTAGATATATTGCCGACATCGTGGATAATCCATCAGCAAATATATATAAGTACATATATATTGAAAATGGACTGTAATTATAAAAAGCTGGGTTGACCTAAATTTATTTAGGGCTTATTTATCTATATGTTATTTTTCATCAATCCACCCAAAAGCTAATTTTATTTTTTAGTTTTTATCAAAGTTTATTTAATTCAATAAAAAAACATTGTTTATTTATGTAAATCAGTTGAAAGAGCTACTATATATTGGTAAAATCAGATCAACAATAACCAGCAATATGTAAACATTTGAGTAATTTACTGTTGATCAGCACCTTGAAAAAGTTGTGCTTGTCCTGTATTGCTTCAATTTCTGACGAATGAGATAAGGAATATGGATATGAATCTCCTAACTATATATCAAGCAAATCATTTATTAGTACTACAAAATTATCGCGTAAACTTTACTGAGATATATAGTAAAATAGAATTTAAATCTTTAGAGAAAAATAAATACTTTTATGATTGAAAAAATGTTAAATTCTGTTTAGTAGTATGGCTAAATTTAATCGTTAATAATGCCATTTTAGCAACGAAGTGACTATTTATTTAATGTTAATTTTTTTCGTTTTAGTCATCAAATCAAAGAATAAAATACAGTTCTGATTTTACTATAAATTTAGGTGTGATAAAAGTAATAAAATAGTAGAGGGTAGTATGTACCAGTGGACTGAAGAATTTAAAAGTACTGAAGATGATTTACGACAAGAAATTGCTGAACTAAAAACAAGGGAAGCGCAACTGCAACAATCTCTTTCTCTAGTTATTTCTACCCTCGAATCTACTGCTCATGGTATTATTTCAGTAGGCATTCAGGGAGATATTCTGAGCTTTAATAAAAAATTTGTCGATATGTGGCAAATACCAGAAACGCTGATATCCCAGAAATATTTCCAATGTCAAGCTTGGTTTAAGAAACAACTCAGGGACCCACAAGCCTATGTCCAGATGATTTGGGGAGTATCCGGTCAATGTAGTTTGGATAAGTTCGATGTTTTGGAATTAAATGATGGGAGAGTTTTTGCTCAATACTCTCAGCCCCAATGGTTGAATGGGAAAATCATCGGTAGAGTATGGAGCTTTTGGGATATTACTGAATCTCGACGCAGGGAAGAACTACCACAGTTCAATCAAGCTAAACTTTGTAGTTTAGCAGAAACTATTAATGTTTGCATTTTTGTAATTAAGCGTGGCAATTTATCGTACATGAACCCGGCAGCGGAGGTAATAACTGGTTATACCACACAGGATTTATTAACTGGTTTTGATCCCTGTCAATTGTTCAAAAACAAAAAGCTTAGGATGGTAGATAATAAAGATTTAGAATATCAGGAAATAAAGATTTTGGAAAAAAACGGCAGAGAACGCTGGTTAGCTTGTGTAGTTGCAATAATTAACGACCAGGAAACACCAATGGAAATTCTGGCAGGTATTGATATAACTGATTATAAAAAGGCAGAATTTGATTTGAGTAAAAACTTAGAAAAAATTAAAGAAGTCAGCCAATTACAAGCAGATTTTATGTCTATGGTTTGCCATCAATTTCGTACACCACTCAATGTCGTTTCATTTTCTAATAGCTTAGTTAAAAGGCATATTGATAAATGTCATGACCAAAAAACACAACCATTACTTGATCACATTCAATCATCTGTTGAACAGCTGACCAAAATGTTGGATGATATTTTGTTCTTCGCCAAGGTAGAAGCTACCAAACTTAACTGTGATGCTCAACCTCTTAATTTGGTTGAATTCTGCAATGAGCTAATTGCAAAAATGCAGACAAATGGTCGTAGTAACAATATAAATTTCCTGACTCAAACTAACTACATAACAGCTTTTATGGATCAAAAACTGCTGGAACCGATGATCAGGAATCTGCTTGACAATGCCATTAAATATTCTCCCATTGACAGCGTGGTTGACTTAAAACTCTCTTCTGAATGCGGGAAAGTAATTTTTGAAGTGACAGATAGGGGTATTGGTATTCCTCTTACCGATAGAGCAAGATTATTTGAGCCATTTTATCGAGGTAGTAACATTCATCATCTCCCCGGTACTGGACTAGGTTTATCCATTGTTAAAACTCTTGTGGACTTACATAAAGGTCATATTGCTGTAGAAAGTGAAGTTGGTGTAGGTACAACATTTACTATCATGCTATCTGCAATCAAATCAAACTTATCAGTTCAGTAAAGTATTTCCCAATTATTCATTTACCCAATCTATTATCTAATGCAGGATTCCATGAAAACTATTCTCATAATTGAAGATAATGCTACTACCCGTAATCTCTATTTAACCGGACTTGAGAGTGAAGGGTTTAACACCATAGATGCAGAAAATGGTCGCATTGGTATTGAAAAAGCACAAAGAGATTCGCCCGATTTAGTAGTTTGCGATATTGCTATGCCAGATATGGATGGTTATACTGTTCTCAATGCTCTGCGTCAAGATCCTTCCACTGCGATTATTCCCTTCATTTTTCTCACGGGTAGCAATAATAAGACAGATGTTCGTAAAGGGATGGAGTTGGGTGCTGATGATTATCTGACTAAGCCTTCTACTTTGGAGGAATTGGTCAAAGCGATCGCCATCCGCTTGGAAAAAAAACAATCTTTTTTGCGTTATTTGTATGGGACTGAATCTCGTCAAATATCAGAATCATTACCCACAAACACAACTCCCTCCGTCACAGAAAACTCTATCTTTCCTAAGCTTCCCCAGCTTAAAGAAGTTTTCGATTACATTGAAGCTAATTATCATCGGGGGATTACTTTATCTAATGTGGCTGAGGCTGTTGGTTATTCACCTGCTTACTTGACCAATACTGTAGCAAAAAAAACAGGTGAGACTGTTAATGGTTGGATTGTTAAGCGCCGCATGGCCGCAGCTCGTCCGTTGCTTAAAGATACTGACCAAACAATTGAGCAGATCGCCATAAAACTGGGTTATCAAAATGCTTGTCATTTTTCCCGCCAGTTCCGTCAACATCACGGTATACCTCCCAAAACTTGGAGAAACCAAAATCAAATTTCTCAAGTTCCCAATGTTCAAAAGCCCCAATTAATCAATCCTTACCTTCAACATGAAAAATATGCACCTTTAGGTCGAGGTTAACTGTTTCTGGACTTTGTTAATTGTTGTACCAATAATTGGATTGTCAAAGCTAACAAACCAATTGCCACTATACCAAATATCCCTGTTCCCAAGGCGACTACACCCACAACCAAAGTACGAACAGCAGAACCAATATTGACAACTATTGGGTTATCTGAATGGATAGGCTTATTCGCAAAAGTTGTTGCTATGGATATCATCAGCAAATACATACCATATCCTAGTCCTCCGGAAAATATCGCTCCAGTTATACAACGCAAAGGAGTGGGTGGAACCTGATTTGGCTCTTGTGGTTGTGTTACTTTTGGATTACTCATATTTTTTGTGCCTCTGTGTCTTGCCTGAAGGAAAGAACTGTCTTAAGTTGATGATCTCACCTGAATGCCATGTGTAATAGTCCGACTCACAAACAATTCTAAATCCTCGTCAGGAATTGCATCCCGCATCTTTAGCTTTACTGCTTCTGCTTGTTGTTTAGACTCCAGCAGAGCAAACACCGCGGGGCCAGAACCAGACATCATGGTTCCTAAAACTCCTTCTTGAGTAGCAAATAGTTCTCGCAGTTTTAAAACTTGAGGATAGGCTGGCAAAACTACACGCTCTAAATCATTATACAGTTTTTTGGCAATTTCTATTGAGTTTTTATTCAGGATAGCTTTAACTATTTCTCTTGAATGAACTGCGGCCGCACGCGCTGATAAATTTTCTGTCTCTCTCAGATAAGAACTACTAAATTCTTGTCGATAGGTTTTGTAGGCCCAAGCTGTGGAAACTTCCAAGCTACGATATTTTGCCAACACTATATATATATTGTCTAAACCAGTTAAAGAAGAAAGCTGGTCACCTCTACCTGTGGCGATCACTGTCCCACCCGCGACACAAAAGGGGACATCTGAACCAAGAGTAGCACCCAATTCTTCTAATTCTGATTTCGTTAGTCCTAGACCCCAGAGTAAATCTATCCCCATCAATACAGCAGCTGCATTTGTTGAACCTCCCGCCAATCCAGCAGCTACGGGAATGTGCTTGTTAATGGTAATTTCCACACCTCCATATTTAGTCAAGGCTTCGGGAAATTGTCTCGCCATTAGGGCTGCTGCTTTATATGCTAAGTTACTTTCGTTTGTGGGTACTTGTGGGTGGTTACAGTTAAGTTGAATCTTTTCACTGCTTATGGAGCGTAGGTTAATTTCGTCAGCAAGTGCTATACTTTGAAGTATCATAGCTAACTCATGATAACCATCTGGGCGATCGCTGATAATTTCCAGATACAAATTGATTTTGGCGGGAGCTATTATAGTGTAAGAACGCATTTTATGTGGAGAGTTGTAGTTACTCGGTTGTGAGTAAATTGGTTAATGTTACCCACTGCTGAACGCTGATGTCTTCCGCTCGAGCTTGGGGATTTATTTCTAATTGTTCCAGTAATTGGGTCAAGCGATCGCGTTCAACAACCGATTGCAAATTATTTCTTAACATTTTCCGCTTTGCCCCAAATCCCAATTTGACAAAATTTTCCAATTTTCGGGGGTCAAGTGCTGTTGTTTCTATCTGTCGGGGTCGTAACCGCACTACTGCTGAGTCTACTTTTGGTGGTGGATAAAATGCGGCTGCGGGAACTGTGCAAATTAATTCACAATCGGCTAGATACTGCACTCGCACACTCAAAGCCCCAAAATTCCTCGAACCAGGTTTAGCATACAATCTTTCTGCTACTTCTTTTTGCACTAGTAATACTATGGATTCATAGGGTTCTGGGTTAGGGTGGGCGATAGTGCCTAATAACTTTTCTATGATCGGTCCTGTAATGTTGTAGGGGATATTTGCCACTACTTTATTACTCCCTTGAAATTTGGGAAATGCGGCTAAATGGCATGGTAAATCTAAGGTGAGAAAATCCCCTTGCAATAGTAAAAATTTTTCTTTTTTACCCAGTTGCTTAACTAACTCGTTGCACAAATCAATATCTATTTCTACTGCTACTAATGATCCTACTAAAGGTAGTAAACGACGAGTCAGAATACCTGTACCCGGACCTATTTCTAATACGCGATCACTTTCCTGACACTCTGCTGCTTGAATAATTGCATCCAGTGCTTTTTCACTTCTGAGCCAATGTTGACCAAAGAACTTACGCGGTTTAATCATTATTTTTCCTGATTATATCGATTTTTTAGCTTTTAAAATGATGTTACTTATTTACTGTTGACGTATATACGAGTAAAGACGCTATTAAAGTCCTCTATGATTTAAGTTGGGGTGATACCTGCCAGATAAAATATAAAATCACTAATGTATTCTACTAACCAAACAGTACACCTTTTTAAATATACCATTTCTTAAATACGTGAGATACAAATGTAAATGATCGTCTTGTAACACAAGCATCCTGCTTGTTAATGATGTACCTCACTAAGCAGCGAAAACTGCTATAGCTCCCTTCAAACAGCGTTGATGAATTTCCCGCCAACGCTCGTAAATTTCCGGGAAAACTTCATAATGACATCGCCTAATGATATTTTCATCGCTTAATCCGTAATCTTCCCGCCAACGCCGACTCATCAACATATATCGCATTTCACGGTCAAATATGGCGATCGCTTCTGGTGTATACTCTATAAATAAACCAATTGGCTCTTGAGTATATTTCAGATTATTACGGATTTCTCGCTGACGCAGTTCTATCACTTCCTTCTGTAGGGATTCATAGCTATTTTTATCTACAGTGATCAAATTATCGGTCATAGTATTGTCTATTTCCCAGTCATGGGCTGAAGTGAACTTAAGTATCTATCTTTCCCAATTGAAAATTTAAAATTAACTCAAAAGTTATACCAACTCAATTACATAACTGTTTTCAAGATGAAAATCAAAACGTATTTATTACCACTTATATTAGTTGCGATCGGAGTTAATATTATCAGTTGTAGTTCTAATCCCCGTCTTGATTCCACCAGCATCAACAGTGAAACACCAAGTTCTGTTATCCCCCCCAGTGCGGCTTCAAAAACACCATTTCCAACCTCTTTAACTCCCAATAGCCAGACTATTAATGTTATATTATATACTATTGATAGTGAATGTCAACAACTGATGCCCGAACCAGTTTCAGTACCAGCAGAAGAACCCATAACAGGTGCGGTAGGTAAAATTATCAAAAGACAAGATACAGCGGATTTTGATTTGTCTGGTTATCGTGTCCAAGTTGAAAATGGGATCGCTACAGTTGATTTTCGGCTATCTCCTGTCTCGAAGCGGCAGTTTGTTTCTCTTTCTAGTTGTGAACAGTTGGCTTTATTTGGAAGTCTCCGCAAAACTTTAGTTAGCAATGCTGAATGGAATATTAAAGAGGTTCGCTTTACTGAGCAAGGTAAGAAAATAATTATTTGAACGGCATAGTAACGCCAGCCCAAGTCTTAACAGCTATAGGTATTGGTAAATCCCTTGTCAGTCTACGAGTACCCTCGCCACCCACATACAATATATATAGGTGATATGTGGTGAAACTTGTCATACAGTTCCTTGAGTGTTAGCATTCACGTGCTAGCCAACACAACTGCAACAAATTACCCTAGATAGTTAGAAACTGCATATTCACATTGCCGATAGGTTATAATAATTTTTCCATAAGCTAATCACAACAATGCTTACGTCAGTTTTCCTACCCCCAAAAAAAAAATTTTTGCTCAACCCCTTGACAAAGCCAAACAGAGTAGTTATATTAAAAAAGTGGCAAGAAAAAAGCAGCCACGACTGAACCGAGAAAACAAAATACTTTGAAAGCGAAACAATAA
>Ga0169931_10003058_pt1 | contig 26857 bp, 15 predicted proteins | sample Kivu_15m_20L_FD_129675 | JGI IMG/M metagenome (GOLD analysis project Ga0169931, IMG submission 129675) | Freshwater microbial communities from Lake Kivu, Western Province, Rwanda to study Microbial Dark Matter (Phase II) - Kivu_15m_20L... | ecosystem: Environmental > Aquatic > Freshwater > Lake...
ATTTATAATGTGGAAGCATCATCATAAATTATAATAAATAGTAAGAAAATTTGGCTCAAAATATACAAAAAGAATATAGTTAAAACATAGATAGTATATCAAATTATAGTATTCCATTATTTATCAAATATCTAGGGCTAAAGTTAGTCTAATAAAAATAATAAAAAATAGATAAGAATAAAAAATAAGTAAAGTCATCATTAGCTAATAATGATAAAAAAACGATAAAAAAAGATGATAAACTGACTAGTGTTGATAATAAATAATAGATAGCAAAAGATTAAGTAAAAATGGTTTTAAAATTAAAAATAATGATATAAAAAGATATCTAAAAGTATAATTTATCAAAATTAAAATCATAGTCTAAAAGTAAATAATAATTTACAGGTAAATTAGAATCAATAATAACTATATTATAAGCATTATCCCATATTCATGAGTTATAGTATACTTTTTTTAATGAAAATTTAGATAATTTAATCTATGTTAAAAAAGGTAAACTCAAAATGGCTATTCATGGTCTTACCCTAAGAAAAATCATAGGAGATTAATAAATTAATAAGATCAAATTAAAAAATAAAAATAAAATAAAGAAATAAATATTAGTTAATCGATCTCTTAGATATAATTCACCTTAGTTATTGATTGAAGGTATTGTAATCAAAGATATAAGACAAAATGATATATGGAGAATTGGTATATAAATATTTACAATATTGACTGGACAAGACTTATCATCATAATTGATAGCTTTATAATCTGTTTCAATATAAAAAATAAAAGAACATAAATTTATAGATGATAAAAAATTAATTAGTATTAAAAAATATATAAAAGATAGGCATTTAAATGAATTATTAAAAATGTTAGCATTGATTCCTTCTGAAAGAATAGAAGCAAAGATTGCTGTTGATATATTAAAACATATATATGGTGAGCTTAAAGAATCTTTTTAAAAATAAGTTATTTAATAATCAAAAAATATGTATATAAAACAACAATAATAATTAAGATATAAATTTATGCCTTAAATTTCAAAGGGATAAGAGTTATTGACTAATTAAATTAAGAAAAAAATAACAGACTATGTAAAGATCAACCAAACAAGAATCATAAAGGATTATAAAATGTTATATAGAGCTAGTCATACTAAATTTAGCTGTAAAGTATTTTATTAGATTGTATTTTAAAGGAAAAATTTATTAATCGCTTTTTTAACTAAAGACAAAAAGAAATTTTTTGCCTTTTGTTAATAGTCTTTTGATTTAAATAAAGTAAATGGGCTCTTTGGTGGATATATAAAAGATACAAAAAAATTAAGTTTTATATATTCAGTTCAAGAGAATTAGTTTTCTAAATTAAAAAATGGCGACAGAAGTCTTGGCGTAAGTTATATTCAAGGGCCAATAATAGGCGATGGAGATATAGTTATATCAGATGGAGGATTATTTAATTATACTAATTATCCTGTAAGTTTTTAAGGAACAAGGTTAAAAAAATTATTAAAAAATTAAAAGTTTGAATTAGAATAATATGATGTATATCAAGTAATTTTCTGATGGTATATATTTGATAAGTATTTGATTTATTTTTGAAAGTACTATATAACTTTAATTCAATATATAGCATTTTAATTTTATAATATAATAAATAATCCTACTAATAAGTTTATCTTATGTGGAAAATCATTCTCTTAGCAATAGCAATTATTAGCATTAATTCATATCTGCAAACTTAAAATCAATAGGTAAAAGCAAAACCTAGAATCAATTATCCTATTAGAGCGACATATGTTAATCGTATGCAGTATTGGTATGGTGATAAAATAGCTTAATCTTGGGGAGTACCAGGGTTCGCACCACCTCATACATATAATTATATAATCTTGACTTTTTGGAGTTGTAATGGATCACCTAAAGATGCTGCACAACTTTGGGCCACAGCCGGACAAAACTTTGGTGACAGAAGTGTCTTCGGAAAAACCACACAATAAATACAAAAAAGTATTAAAAAAATCTATAATGACAATAATATAAGTTTATTGATTAGTGCTTTTGGCGATAGTGAAAACCCAACTTCTGCAAACTAAGATCCTGTTGAATGTGGAAAGAAATTTGGAAAATTTATCGTTGATAATAATTTTGATGGAGGAGATGTTGATTGGGAAGATAACGCCGCTATGGAAAAAGGATTAGGATAACAATGGCTAATTAAATTTACAAGAGCAGCAAAATAAATAGCCACAACTCATTTATTCACTCATGCCCCTCAAGCCCCTTACTTTAAAAATTAATACTATAAAAATGGGGCGTATATAACAATTCATAAATAAGTAGGAGATTTAATTGATTGGTATAATATTCAATTTTATAATCAAGGTGATTCTAAATACGACACTTATGAAGAGCTTTTTATTCATGCCACAGGTTAAAAGTTTAATGGCACAGCACTTCATTAAATAGTCAAAAGAGGAGTTCCTCAGAAAAAACTTTTGGTATTAAAACCAGCAACACCAGTTGATGCTACTAATACTGGATACATGGATAAAAATGTTTTGGGTGCTGCTATAACTAAGGGATATGAACAATTTAAATATTTCACAGGGGTAGGACTCTGGCAGTATTATAATGATCGTACAAGTGAGATTATTAAGGCCGCTGCAGGCCATTTAGTTGAATTATGTGCCTAAAATAAAAATTGCAAATGATTGTATTTGATCGTTTATTATTATAATAAAAGTCTATGAATTTAATAAATTATAATAGTAAGTGTATATCATAAAGATGAAAAGCAACATCAAATCTTTCTTACCTTTATAAAAACTAGGATAAGGTTCTTTTGCTTCAGTTTATAAAGTGAAAAGGATTAGTGATGATCAAATATATGCTTTAAAAAAAATAAAAATGGGCAAATTATCTAAAAAAGAAAAAGATAATGCATTAAATTAAGTAAGACTTCTAGCATCTTTAAATAGTCCATATATCACAAACTACTATTAAGCTTTTTTTGATTAGACACTTGACGCTCTCTGTATTGTCATGGAATATGCATCAAAAGGAGATCTTAGAAAAATGATAAGTCATCATTAAAAAAGAAAATTAATGATTTCTGAATAGCTCATCTGGAAAATTATGATAAATCTACTTCACGGTCTTAGTGTACTTCATAGTAATAGCATTTTACATAGAGATCTAAAATGCTAAAATATTTTCATATTCGATAATAATAGTTTTAAAATCGGTGATATGAATGTTTCTACAATCAATAAAAAAGGTTTTGTCTAAACTCAAACTGGAACTCCTTATTATGCTAGCCCATAGGTATGGAAAGATATGCCATATGATTAAAAATCTGATATTTGGTCATTAGGATGCATCATATATGAAATGGCAGCTCTAAATCCTCCATTTAAGGCCAATAACATGCATTAATTATATAAAAAAATTACAAAATCTTCTTTTTAAAATATACCTTCATGCTATTCTAACGATTTATCATCAATTATAGCTCAATGTCTTAACAAATCACCTGAAAAAAGGCCAACAGTTTCTCAATTATTAAGTAATTCAACAGTTAAACTCTATGAAAATCTTTGTAATAACAATATATAAATTGTTAACAGAAAATAAAGCTTGTCTATAAATTTACTAAAAACAATAAATTTTCCTAAAAATATAAGATAACTTAATAATATTTTACCTCAATCAAATTATAAAACTGCAAACAAAGAAAGCAATAGAAATAGTGCAGTAAAATTATAAGGCAATAAATAAACTCTTACTAAAGTTTAACCAATTACTTAAAATAAGCAATTAACATGTATAAAAAAATAATAATAAAAATAAAAAATAATAGATAAAATCAATGTAAATTATGCAAAGAATATATAAAAAATTATTGAAAATAAAAATAATTTGCAATAAATATAATAAAAAAATCCTATAGTAATCGTAAAATAGCGAAGAATTTTAAAATAAATATAAACCAAAGATAACATTCAACCTCGAAGTAGAAGTAAATCTTTGCCTCGAACATAAAATCGTTTAAGAAGCATATCATCTAAATAAAATCAAAATAATAAAGATATCAAATATAATAGACTAAAAGCTTAAACATAAATAATAAACATGAAAAGAAAATAAAAAAGTTGTGAGAATATAAAATATAAAGATATATTGAAAAAGAATTTATTGGAATATAATAATCAAAGATATTTTGAGAGATAATAAAAAAATAGATATAGTAAAGTCTTATAAATGGCTAAAAAATGTATAAATAGATGTAGAACAAAACATAAACTAGTATAAATATGAGCATTACATATAGTAAAAAAGAGTAAATCTTTTGATATTAATATATACATATATTATGATATTGATTTCCTTTATCTTACTGTGTAAGATAGATAATATAATATCAATGAATTATATAATAATTCGATAAAATAATATTTCAATGTAACCTGTTCTAATTTATGATAACTAATCTTAAAACATGTCCTAAATAAGCTAATCCCAAGCATAATAACAACCATAATAATCAAAATAACTCGATATAAAATCTACATAGACTACTTAAAAGCCATAAACAAAAATCATACAAGTAAGATCGAATTAGTCATCACTATAATAACCCACTTAAAAGATCATAAAAACATAGGAAATATAAGGCAGTATGATATTTATGTAGTAATGTGCATAAAAGTATTAGTTGGTAGGACAAAGTAGTTAGACAACTAGATAATTAATAAAGTAGGATCACTCTTAAGGATAATATTAAGAAGAATAAGAATAATATTAAGCGATAAGTTAATAAGAGTAAGAATATGAAGAGTAATAAAGAAGATATACTTATAAAGATGATAAATAAATTGAAAAAATGCAGTATAAAAAAGATAAATAAGTCGAAAGAATCTATAACTATAAAAATAAATAAATGATCAAAAAATAATAAGAAAAAGTTCCTAATTAAGTAATCTTTTTAAAAGCAAACACAGATATTTTTATTAAACAAATAATTCCTCAAAATTATCAAATAACTTGTTTTTTGACAATATAAAAAAATGTGATAGGCTTTCAATCGAAATATAGATTATTTTTAGCATAATAAAGGCAATTTTTGTTATCTGCTAAAAAATAAATATTTAAATATTATAGTAATTTTATAATATCGAAACATCCGTCTTCAATAAATAAAAGATCGAATAATTATATAGGACGTATTGATGCAAATTTTATTGGAACAGATTTTCATCTATATGCATCGAAAGGATAACAGTAAAACTTAAGTTTAAAAATATAATATAAGAAAAATATAGCAGGTTTTAATGGACCAAGATCCTTCAAAGCAGTTAAAACTAACCCTAAAAATCATAAGACTTACAATTTAAAATCTTTAATTTAAAAAAGATAGTAATCTAAGCTAATAGCATTATCAACAATTGAGCCTAGTATGAAGAAAGGCAAATATCGATTAGATTTTAAAGGAAAAGCAAAGATAGCATCATCAAAGAATTTTATATTGTCTAGATAAGAAAATAACTAGCCGATAAATTGTTTAATATTTGGTAAAGTAAAATAAAATTAATTTTTAATGGAAATTAGTTACCCTTTATCTATATTTTAGGCATTCGGGATATGCTTAAGTAGCTTAGATTCTAAAATATTAGTTAATTGATTTTTTTTCATAATTAGTTTGTAGTATATATAACATAAAATCTTATAATATATAGTCAATATGCATAATTATATAGTCATTAAATAAAATAGTTAATAAAAATGAATAGTAAATATCAAAAATACAGCTGATTTTAAATATTTTCATCAATATTCAATAAAAATGAATAAAATATATTTATCTTAATTGATAAACTGATAATGATTTTGAAATAATATTTATATTTATCATAATCATGAACAATAAACCAGCATCGAATTTCGCTAAACATGTCCCACATCTTCCTTAATTTAAAAAATAAGTATTTTAAGCTCTCTCCAATTAATGTACTTAAATACTAATAAAGTTGGATAACAATCACAAAATGATCTACCTGTATATTTCATTCCAAGATTTCAAGTTCATTATAAAGGACCATGGAAAAATAGTCTACCAAATGGGAAAGGCATTTGTGTATATCCTGATGGGACTTATTTCCAAGGATAATTTGTCGATGGATAACCTAATGATCAATCTGGATTACTTATATTATCAAACGGTGCTACATATAGAGGTAGTGTAGTAAACTCTAAAATAAATGGACATGGAAAGATGAGACATAATTTAGGAAATAAACAAGTTTATTCATATTAAGGTACATGGAGAGATGGCAAACCTGACGGTCAAGGCCATTAAAAGTATGGAGATAATAGTGAATACGAAGGTTATTTCCATAACGGTTTTAAGCATTGCATAGATTAATCTCGATCAATATAAGAAAAGAAAAGATACTTTGAAAGCAACGGTAGATTATAAAAACAATCTCGATATAGATCATAATAAGGATAAATTTATTTAGGGTAATTTAAAAATGGATTGATGCACGGATTTGGTTAATATCATAATAATCAAAAAAATATAAAATATATAGGATAATTTAATAATGGTAAGAAAAAGGGTTTGGGGACATTTGAAACCTCAGTAGGTAAATTAACTGGTATTTTTTAAAATGATGTTATTACTGGAAATGGCTAATTTTAATGGAAATCAGATAAAAAGAAGTATGTTGGACAATTTTAAAAGAATCAGCCTCATGGTAAAGGATTTATTTAATTACAAAACGGAAATATATTAGAAGGCATATGGGAGCATGGCCACAATGTCAAATTAGTAGAAATTATATCTAAATGATAACCTGATATAAAAATGATATATACAACATATACAAATTATAATTAATATCTATAATTAATTAAAAAAATATATTTGATATGATACAAAATATCGTATAGGATAATAATAAACAAAAAAACATGAGAAGATTTAAATTCATTTCTTTTTGTGTTTACTTATAATATTTCTAAGCTATATTAATAGCATATATTACCTATTAGTCATCACTATCACTATCTAAAAGATTTTTTTAAGCTTTATTGACCTCACTAGGCTTCTATTTTTCAAAAGGTTTACTATTAAATTTTCTAAATTATTAATTTGCTTACATTTAGTTTGCAGTATATTATTTGTTGATTTGATTTGAATGTTTTTAGATTTTTTATTGAAAATTGTTTGATGATAATGATTTTTCAGGTTATTTGAATTATTATTCTTTGTATGTTTTCTTATATTTTTGTATATTATTTGTCTGCTATGATTGAGTATATGTATTTGATTATAAGGGTTGACTACGAACCTGATTCTATAATTGTTTTATTGGAATTTATTAAATCGAATTTGATTTTTAAGTTTATTTAAATGTTGTTTTCGGCATTGATTTGACATAGTTGCTTTAGTATTTTTGTGTATAACTTTATATACTTGATTAATACTTATTTAATTTCAATTACATTTATTGATCAGAGGTTTTTCTTTAATAATTATTCTTTCCTGCTATATATTATTGATGCTTTTAAGTATATTTTTATGAAATATTTGGTAGATTATTATATTCATGATCTATATGTATTTTTTTCTTTTATTATTGCAAACTATTACTTTTATTGAAGCTAGGCATACTTATATTATCATTTTGCTGCTTTTTATTTATATCTAAATCTCTAATAACGGTTTATCTATTGTCTTGTTTATGATAATTATGATCTTTTTTATCGTTTTTTAAATCTTTATCATACTGATTATGATTTTTTATATCTTTTTATTTTTTGTCTTAATTATAATTCATTGTGTCTCTTTATTTTTATCTTTTATTTTAACTTTTATTGTATGCAAATATGGGCTTTATATATTATTAGTTTTCATTAAAAGAGTTATCTTTTTCTTTGAAAGTAGGCAAAACATAACTAGAATCTTCCATCTTTTATTAATAATTACTTGATGAATTTTAATCTTCTTATCTTTATTGTGCAAATGAAATATTTTTTTAATCTTTTACAATAAATGATTTTATATCTTATTTTTCTGGTTGTATTTTATTGAATTTTATGCTAGGATAATTAAATAAATATTGTTTGATATTTTAAGGATGTCTTTTAGGGTCTTAAAACATAAAAATAATGCCAGTTTTTTATTTAAAAATACTTTTTTTATTTATTTAACAATTAGTAACATATTCAAGTATTATATTCCACAATAAATCTTATCTTTTAGTTTTATTGTATATCCACAAACCGTATATTGATGCATTTTATTTTTTTGCCTATTCTTTGCTTAAAAGAATGAATTTTTGCTAATTGTTTATTGCATTAATAGCTATATAGCCATATTGAAATGGTTCAGATCTCATGTTATTTAAAACTGGATTTTGTGTTATTTTTTTATTATTTATATCGATTTTAGTGAATGTTATATTGGCCTTTATCAATTTTATATTACTTAGATATTAATAGGAGAAGATGATGCATTGATTGTTTTAGGTTTAGAATGAGGGATATTAGCTAAAGTAAATTGAGTATTATTTGATAGAGATTTCTTTTAATATTTTTAACTAAAAATATTCATCATTTGATTTAAATGATCAATCCAGTTGAACTGATAATCGGACATTATTAAAATCAAAAATAATAATACGAATTGATCCAAAATATATATTATATGTAATTATACATAATAAATTCAAATGAAAAGATGGTCTTATTAATGCTAATTAATACTTAGTTTATTTAAAAAACATAATTTATATCCTAAAATTAATCAAACTGCTTTATTTTATCCACTTTAAGAAACTGTTTAATTTTTTGTTTCAGCTTTCACTTCATTTTGTACAACAGCTTATTATTTCTTTTCTTATACTTTTTTCTTATCTTTTTTGTCTTTACTTTTTTTCTTATCAGCCAAGAAAGGTATTTTTGGTTGTGGATCTACAACTATAAATCTTTTGGATGATATCAAATATGCATTAATTTGTGGCAAGTTTTGTACATGTTTGTACCATCTAAATAAGTTATTATATTGATTTTTTTGTTAATCAGTCAGATCAATTAAATTATCGTACAATTGAGTAAACATATAAAAGTCTGCAAATGTAATATGGTTTCCGACAAAAAATGTTCTACTCTCTAAATATTTATTCAAATGCTATATTATTATACTTTATTACTTTTCTAAGTTATTTTCCTTACTTTAATTGATTTTTAATTGAAGCAATCTCATTAGCTTATTATCCTTCTCCAAGTAAAAATGTCTTTAATTGTGGTAGGATTTAAAGTAATGATTTACATATTTGAAAAATTTATGTTTAAACATGTCCGTTTGATGTGATTAGTGATGGTAATGTCAACTTTAAATTACCTTGATTGATTGCTTTAAGTGCAAACTAGATGATATAAGATATACTGGCGATAAGTTTATGAGTTTTATTTTATTTCGTTAATCTAATTTAAGATATTTGATGATTATTTCGAGGAGGAAGGTGTAATTTTGAGATGGATCAACAAATAATTACATAAATCTTAAATATATATTATTAAATCAAATAATAAGTAAATTTAATGAAAAATATATGAAAATTTCTTTTATATAATAATTAATGATAAAAATAATGTATATCTTGATATTGATTATTCATAAATTTATATCTTTTTATTATAAAATGTTGTGTTTTTTTATCATAAATAGCTAGTCTTTTTAATTACTCTCATATATTATTACCAATTTAATGTCCCATCTGAATCCTTATCAGCTTAAGCTAATATCCTAGAACATTACGCCTTATCTTATCCTAATTATTATGCCATTCTCTATATATCACCGTATCTTATAATTCCTTTTCCTAAGCTATCATAAAAGTCAAAAGAATTTTTCAAATCCTACTGTTCATCCCTATAATCCTATATTATTCTATTTATACTAATCTTGCAGTCATAAATCTTAAAAATGCTTATTTGCTGATGACATTTTTACCTGATTAATCTAAAAATTCTATCATTTGCGATACTTGTTTTCTATCTATTTCATATCCTAAGATCTTCATATTTTATATTAAACCGTTTGCATCTATATATCCTAAAATTATTATTGAGATTTACCTTTTCCTCTATTATCGAATAATTAATAGGCTTATAATAATTCTTATTGCCATTATTTTTAAATAGTTTAAATAGCTTAATAACTCATTATTTTTGATGAACTATTTATTTGAATATATAAAATTAAACTGATAAAATTTAGTATTTAAATTTGTAAGAATATTAAAATCTCATTTAGTAAAAATCATCATGAAACTATAAATATAAATAAATGATCATAATCAATATTAATTTCTTTTCACTTTTCTTTATGATCTTTATGATCTTTTTTAAACGATTACAACACTTCTGCTCCAATATTTTCTCTATTTATATAACTGAATCCTATATTAATTTCTTTTGGGGCTTTATCTATCTATGAATATCCTTATAATAATTATAAAAAGTTCCTAGCGGATTGACTTAAATCAATTTCATGAAAATCATTAATAGGATTATTAGAACTACATTTTAAACCCACATAATATCTAGAACAATATTTGAAATTAAGATGTTTTGAAGAAAATGATTTAGGATATAGATTGATTTATATATTACCACTTTGAAATTAATTATATTGTTATAAAAAATGAATAAATTTACGAATTTTAGATTAGACATTGCCTTTCCACGGTAAATAATCTTAAGGTTTCTAGCCCATTACTGATATTTCAATGAAATGTCTATATTCATTAAAAAAATCAAAGGGAGCAAATAATAAATGCCATTGTTTTTTACCTTTACTTATTTCACGAATTAATTTTGATGCCAATTTCAATTGCTTTTTAGTTATGTTAGCTGTAGATTTCGATATATAATGGCCAGCATTCATATGAGGATCTAAAGGGGTAAATATAACCATTTCATTTTAAGTTCTTTACATATATAAAGTATCTTAAATAATAACAGGAATAGTCCATACCCAGTTAGAATAAATAAAAAAGAATCGATCTAAAAGTTGAGGAGAAGAATAATTGGGATATAATTGGCATATTTTAGCTAACATAATAGAAAATGCTGCGCCTCCCAAATAGCCATAGATTTGAGAATATATACCTTTCTTTTTTGCCCATAATTTTATAGCTTTTAAAGTATCTCTATAATGTATATGACCATTTACATAATTTTTTTATAAATAAAGTGCTGTTCTATAGCCATTTATACTTCGAATTTATCTTTAATTAATAGATATTGGTATCGGTGATAGTAAATCTTTTTAAAAGAAATTCGGATGTTATTTTAAGAAACTTTATTTAATCCGTGACAATAATAAATCGATTTATACACCATATACATGTAATCTTATAATAGGTACTATTGCATCAGCTTATATAATAAATAATTTACGTATAGCAAATATTTCTTTGATTTATGTGTGTTTTTTTAATAATGAAGGTAAATTAACAAAGAAATGTTTTTCTCTATTAATGTACTCTGGTACTATGCATATCATATCGATATCTCCATCATAGCTATTAGTTTTTAGTTTATAGCTACCAAATACTTTAAGTCCGTATCCTATTTATTCGAATTAAAATATTTAATTATTGGTTATTGTAGTAATTTAATTTATCCATTGATTTATTATAGTTTTTAGTTATGATACTATCTTATCTTTAAGATGCATATTTTATGAACTATCTTAATAATAATTAGCTAAGAGATCTTTTAAGATTAAATAATCTTTTTGATCGAAATCTTGATATGATTTTGTGCTTATTTATTAATGAGGGGTTTTAAATTTTAAAAGATATTCATCTGGAGTCAAATTGAATGAATGCATTATTATATTGTATTATAATTAATACATCAGACAAAGATTTATATAAAATATAAGAAAAATATATGATATATTGTTTCGAGTAAAATAATAATCATGAATAATCAATGAAATTTCATTATATTGTTTGCAATAAAGAGCTTAATGAATTGTCCCATTAATTTTAAGATTTGTCTTGTATCTTACCACATATTGATTAAGGATTTATTATACTTTTTGCTATTCTATTTTTCCACACCTGAAAATCACAATTAATATTCTTCTACTCACATAAGAAGATATATTTACCATTATTCTTTATTCTAACATAAAAATCTTTTTGATTATCTGAATGAAGCTAAAAAATAAGACTAGAACCAAAAGGAACAGATGTTTAACAGTTTAACGAAGATGTACTACCTTTGCGATATAATTATTATATACATTTTGCTGAACTTATATTAAGATCATTACGTAAAGCGACTATATCTTTCAGATCAACACTAAGAGTACTCCATTTTAAAGAAGAAGAAGGGTTTTTTATTATATTTTAAAAGTTTGACAGTACTTTATTGATTTTAAATGTATTATAAGCTTTTGCTAAATTAGATGATATTGTCAAATGGTAATACCAGTTATATAAATGCTACATATTACCAAGCTGTGGTTTATTCAGTTCTTAAGGTAGTTTTCTATTTAGATATCTATCAACATTAACAGTATCATAAAGATTAGATAATTTATTGAAGTCCATTTCAGATACATTGATTTTAAATATATTAGCAATTAATTTTAAAAACGGAGTATAAGTGAGGACCATTTAATTATACTAAACTTATCTTTCTTTAATGTTCTTTTTGATTTAAAGTTATTAATTGGGACAGATTTATAATAAATCTTTATTTTACTTGACTATATATAATAATTGTCCAAAAGGTATTGCAAATTTGTTTTAGATAGTCTAATTCTTATATTTGTAAGGAGGAATATGATATTTAGGATCTACATGCTATATTTTTTGACCATTTTATAATGAATATATACCATAAAGATGTGATAAACTGCTTATAATACTTCTATTTGAAGACTTACTATATATTTAAAATTATTCTAATTTAAAATCTTTATTTAGTAAGTTATTCTTTTATATATATTATTTTCGATTGATTTTACCAAGGTTTTACATTTGCCTTAGCCCTACTGGTGTTATTTAACCCCATTGAGATATAGTATCTTTGCCATCATAAAGTTAATTAAGATGATATCTGGCTCCAGGGCTCAACATAGCAACTATCTGATATAGTTTTGATGATATTGAAATCAAAAATAATGCAAAACACAAGAGTAAATATCTCATCATATCTTATCTTGATAATTATTATAAAAATTAATGAACGAAAAAATGAATTATATATGAAATATTTAATAATAGATATAATTTGATTATATTATATTGACAAGATTAGATTTTACTAGTTTTGATTAACTAGTCATATAAACAATAATTTATAATGTATACTTATTTAATTCGCATAAGGAGGATTTTCAATTTTTATATATCTAAATAAATATATAATCTTCAACCGTTATTTAAATATTTGCTCTTACTATCATTTCTTATAATTAAATATTATTTCGATCAATATTTGATCATAATCAAATAGCTGAGATTATTATCATACTATAAATCTCGATAATTATATATGCAATAATTATAATTCTATGCTTTAGCATTCACATAAATGGTATGTTTAAGTTATCATGAAATATGATATACCTATATTTGAGGATAAGTATATATAATTTTTAGTTTTCTGATAATTTTCTGACTGAAACAATATATACATAACATTAGACTCTTTACTTTTATAATTCTTTATATAATCTATATTATGTTTAAAAACTATCATCATTATGCGCGAATGACAATCTATGTTATACTTTTAGTTAGTATTGTATCATCTAACCCCGTTGATAATATTATTGGCAGATAGTATGAAGGCGATTATAATGCATCTCAGTCAGGAGTAAAAAATTTTATATATAGAAAACTTTTGACTATCTTGATGAGAAATCAGGGCGTACGTTAGCACTTTTTTATGGATCGCCTAATCGCTAAAGTGTTAATAGTATGCAAATGGTATTACTTGACCCTAAATACTAAGATGGCAAAGCTATTCTTATAGACATAAAAGGAATAATCTAAGTAAATACTTCTATTTAAAATACTTCTTGGTATAAAAACAATCATTCAATAACTGTTACTACTATTTATAAGTAAAGATAGTAAGATAGCTGTAAAATATTATAATATTTAGATTAAATATCAAATGTTAATTCAATAATATCATTTTAGCATCTTGATTCTGAAGATTATTAGGAAGTAGTCATGATTATTAGCATGAAAGGATAAAAATTTGACTTTACCGCCTCTTTGAAATATTATAATCAAGTCCAATATATTTTATTTAGGTTATTTCAACCATGGTCTATAGTATTTATGTCACAGGAGTCGTTGCTATTCAGATTTACTGTGCGTTTGTACTTTTAAAAATAATGGATGCTCCTAACTTTGTTTTTAGTGCAAAAATATCGCTCTTAACTTTATCCCTATGTAATATTGAAGATTTTTCACAAACTATGACTCATATTCAATATATAATGAGTTCATAAAGTGGATATCTTTTCTTTGTATTTCCTTCTTTAGCATTCATAATACTGTTTATAATTTTTGACATGAAAATGCTATTTTTAGTATGGAGAAGTCATAATTTAATGAATATGGATAATCCTCAAGTCTTAAGAAAAAGATTAACAGCCTTTTATATACAATTTTATTTAGGATTATTCGCTTATTTGACTTTGACTTATTTTTTTTCTAATGACACATGGATGATCATATTGAAAAATTTGGTACTTGTTCCTCAAATAATACATAATATTCGTTTAGTACATAAACCAGGATTTAATCTTCATTATGTTATTGGATATTTAGGTAGTAGACTCTTAATACCTTTTTATTAAAGAACTTGCCCTTAAAATCGATTTAAATTGACTCCAAATATGACTTTAGTTGTAGTTTTAATAGTTTTATATTTAATAGAAGTTTTTTTACTTGCCTTACAATCTAAATTAGGCTCAAGGTTCTTTGTCCCAAAAAGATTCCTCCCTAATTATTATTAATATCGTCATAAATTACATTTAAATGAATCAACAAGATAACTATAATGTGCAATATGCATTCAAAACTTATTTGATGCATAACCTAGTAGAAAAGATGCTTTAAATTTATCAGAAATAGATGGTAATTTACTTGAAGAAATAACTATCATGAACACACCTTGTAATCATAAATTTCATGAATAATGTTTATCTCAATGGATGTAGGTTAAATTGTAATGTCCGACATGTAGAAAGATCTTACCGCCTTTATGATTTACTTGATTTTTATTTTGCATTTTATATTAAATTTAATGCTTAGTATAATATATGAAAGTATATGATAACTGTTCGTAGAGCTTCTGATTTGAAATTCTATAATGTAGGTCGCAAATTACAACATAAATCAAGTTTATTTTGTGATAATAAATTAAAAGTCGATGCTAAACAATCTCTCTTTTAAAGCTAAATGTACCCCAACGAATAGAAGATTAATAATATAGAAATTAATGAAGATGAATAATAAAAAATATAATCAATTATTGAAGATCCAAGAATGAGTAGATTAACTCATGGTAAAATATTACTCATATAAAAACTTCTATTTGTAATCACTATATTAATATTTTTCTGTGCCATAATTAGAGTATAAATATAGTCGAAAGAAAACAATCGTAAAGATATTTCAACAATCATTATGTTGATAATGGATATAACAACTTTTATAATGGGTATAATAATTGCTTAATATAGTATTTTTCATCGTAATTCGAAAAATTCTCGTTTTTGAATTATAAATAGATCAAAAAAAAGTATATAAAAAAAGAAAATCAAATATAAAATCAAAAAATCATATATTTTTAATGCTAGCTAATTACTAATATCTTAAAGAATTAATAATTTAAGTATTAATAGTATTGCCTCATCCATCTATAGTATTTCAAAATCAAATAGTATAATTTCAAGATTAATATTACTATAAAATGCCTATCAAATACAGTCTCAATGACCTATTAGGTATATTATTGATATTAAAAATATATATAATCTTAAGATCCATAGTAGCATTAACTATGTTCTCTACACCTAGGGCTAGTAGAATATGTAATTATAGTGGGATCAATCATAATTTTTTTTTCATAATCAAATGTTTACAACAATAATATCCCTTAAGATGCTCAGGTTTAATATTTTTTCTTAGCTTGATTATATTTGGCTATGCATTTCGAATTACTTAAGGAAGATTGAGATAGTATAATAATTTGCCTTTCAATCGTTTTTAAGATCTTTTGAATTGTATATGGTTTACATTTATAACAATTACGAATGTTGGTTATGGTGATATTGTTGTAACAATAACATCAGCTAAAATAATTGCAGCTATATTGTCAATTATAGGCGTAGTTATAAACTCACAGTTAATTATGGCATTAGCTTAGTATCTAAAGATGCAAAGTTCTTAAATATTATCCCAAACTGCATTATAACGATTAAATTAACAAAAATTACTATAAAAATCAGCATCCAATATAGTTTGTTAAAGTATTCGAATAGCAAAAGTTATGAATTCAAATTCATTAGATCCTCTTGTTACACGTAAACTAAAACCTTATTTTGTCCAGCTAAAAAATTAAATTGATTATGCAAAAGCTCAATACAAAAGAAAAAAGACTATTTTACCATCATAAAATATTACATAATAAATGATAAGATCTTTCTAATATTTAAAAGACAATTTTAAGTAGATATACAACTGGCAACATAAATTAAAACATAAGATTTAAGCACTATAAGAATAATAAGGCTTAGATTAGAATAGATTTAAAAATAGTTTTAGAACTTAGGTTAATAACTTACTTAGAACTGTTAGATGAGTATATTTTTATATTAATATGTAAGATTAAGAATATTTGATGTTTTTATCATTTTATTAATCAATATTCTATAATTATCTACAAAAAATATGATATTATGACATATGATTAAGAAATAATTTTATAGTATTTATAAATTAATATAAACAAAATGGGTAACGATGAATCTCAACTATAACAAAAAAAGGTAAATTTCTAATAAATATTTTATAAGAATTTTATTGTTCATTAATAAAAAATCGATTAAATATTTGGATAAGTCACATATTACTTGAATAAAAATACCAAAAAAGTTGAAATAATATAAAAAAGATAGACTTATGAAACTTAAACAGAGGTAAAGAAATTAACAGATACTATGAAAGAAAGAATAATGAAGCCTTTACCTAACCTGCTGACTATATATCATTTACAAGAGATAAAAGAAACTAATGCTTTTTGTGGAAGTAATACATATTATAAGATATACTTTTAACACCTTTAACGATCATTGACTGATTAAATAAAAAAAAGACGGAAGACTCATAATTACTTTAAAGAATAGCAATGTATATATATTTTTTATGAAGTATGGAAGATATTAATAAGTTTAATTAATGCTATCAAACATTTGCATGAAATCAAAATCTTTCATGGATAAATAAGATTATAAAATGTTTTAATTGATGGAGATTATCACCTGAAATTAGTCTAAAAATCATTACTGAGTTTCAATAACTGGAGGATATAATCTAACACTAAATAAATAACTATGATAAAAGGAAAAGGAGTATTGTTTCCTCCTTCTATATTCAAATGTTTATATAATCAAAAAACTCAGCTTTCTTTTTTTGACCCTTTCAAAGCTGATATATTTGCAATCGGAATGATAATGCTTTAATGTTGCTCTTTACGAAAAGCATAATAGTTTTACGATTATGTAAAATTTACAGTGAATATGAGAGATATAATGGCAACTTTATATGAGGCAAAGAAGAAGTACTCAAATGATTTAATGAATACTATTGAAAGAATGCTGCAATAAGATGATTAAGATCGATCAACTGCGGCTTAAATTTATGATAAAATACGTAAAATTCCTAATTAAGCTATCCGTTCTTTGAATGCTACTTTAAATTAAACTTTTTTAAGCTAATCTCGTATTTTTCTATGATTTGTCTACTGAGTACTTATATATAGTCAATCATTCATTTTATATCTTATACAATAAATAATGCTTATAAGTTAATGTATCATATCAAATTTTAGTAATTAATAAGATAGTCTTAATATTTTAAATTTCTATATGCATCATAATTTTGTTAATATATTTTTTTCTTATGTATTATATTTAAAATTAAATTAAATTCTAAAATTGATATATATTATATCTTCTATTCTATAGAATATTATCTTTAGAATTAATACTAATATTATTTATTTAGAATATGTCTTCTTCAGGTTTAATATTCGAGCCTATCTACAACCTCACCCCAATTCTATTATCATAATTACAACAAATAATCTTAACAAATATTTTTACTCATCAAAATAAAGATATACAATTAACTCTCACCCCACATTATATATTTGTCTATCAAATATAAGACTTAAGAGTACCTACACATTATTGTCATTTGAATTTTTAAGTAAAATTTTAAATATTACATCAAAATCAGCATGTACAATTATATTTAGTTAGTTTTAATAAAAATTGGAAATACCATATGGTCTTCGACTATAAAAAGAAATGTGTAGATAGAAATTAGTTTTTTAGAGCAATAATTCAATGATAATTAACATCTGGTCACTCTAATTATAAAAAAAGATCAATCAAAGAAACTTCCATAAACTATTTAAAGCTAAAAAGAAGATAGGAAAGGGTGCGTTTGCTACTGTATACTTAGCCTAACGTTTAAGAGATAATAAACTTGTAGCAGTGAAAGCTTTTTCAAAATAAAAACAATATGATAGTGATAAAGGTAAAGAATCATTATTAAATGAAATAAAGTTAATGAGATAATTGAATCATGAAAATTTAATAAAATTATAAGGAGTTTATTAAACTTAAAATTCAATCTATATAATTTTATAATATCTTTAAGGAAAACAATTAAATTAATATCTTAAAGAAAATAAGAGTTTATAAAAAAATTAAATCAAATAAATAATGAAAAACTTATTAAAAGGACTAAGCCATTTAAATAAAAAGAATATCATACATAGAGATTTAAAGCCTTAAAACATCATGTTCAAAAGAAATGGATAGCTAATTATATCCATATGTGATTTTGGATTAGCAACTTATGCTGATTAATAAAATTATTTATTTGTTAGATGTGGTACACCTGGATTTGTTGCTCCTGAAATTATCAATATAAAAGACTTAAGTACTAAAAGTAATACTATAAGTGATGTATTTTCAGCTGGTTTAATATTTCATTACCTATTATTTGGATCATCTTTGTTTTAGGGTAAAAAATATAATTAAATTCTATTACAAAATAGATTATGTGATTTCAATTTCAATAAGGATATTTATAGTAAATTAAATTTTAATGTATATGATCTATTGACAAAAATGCTTTAAGTTGATCCTAATAAAAGAATTACAGTTGATCAAGCATTAAATCATGTTTATTTCTGTAATTAAATGGATATCGAACCTTTTTAAATAGAAAATACATTTAATTTCAAGTAAAATACCCTCAAAAAGATGAATATATTATCTGATAGTTATTAAAAAAAGTATAATACTTTGTAGAAAAGCCCAAAACGTATTTTCAAAAGATAAAGTATATAATATACAGAAAGATATGCAAACGATCAGCCTTATTATTCATTTTACTGAAAATTAATAATAAATTAAATGATATATTTACAATAGTTAATATTATTAAATATTTGATTGAATATAAATGCCATTAAAAATCAATTATATAATTTATAATTTTCTTTTTATTATGATCTTTTCTTTTATAAAGTTTGCATATTCTTATAATAACTCAATTATTTTTGAGCTTTTTATAATTATTATAGTGCTGCTTTATTCTTCAATTATAATTTACATATATACTGCTTTAACTATCTCTATTTATTATCTGAAACATTATTATTCTTGCTATTTTAATCATTGACCCGATTTAATGAGTTTTGATAGAAATCTAGTTTATTTTGAAGTAGTTGATTATCATGATTATGATTTTGTAAAAAATTGCCGAAAAGAGTCAAGCCATTTGTTCTTAAACCCTCATAGCATTTTTTATATAACAATGATAAAGTATATTCATTAGCTCCTTTAGATTATTTTTATATAATATCATCATATTTTTGTGATATTTATATGATGGATCCTACACTATCATTATTTATCATATCATATAATTCATTATTTATATGATCCATAACTGAATTCAATATCTAATTCTTCATTAAGCTTATTTTCTTCTTCAATTTTTATAAATCTTATAACATAGATTCTTTCATCAATTTTTTCTTCTAGGTTTTGTCACCATATGCATTTTTTTCAAAGAATTTTAATATACCGATAATAAAATTATTAGCTTATGTATCAAATTTCTTTAAATCAACTTAAGCTGGCTTTTTAGATTCATAGACTTTCAAAAATCTTTTATAATCCTATATACATCCTATATAAATATATTGATTACTTTTTTATAATCGGTTTGATTATGATCGACATACTAAATCCCAGTTGCTTTATATTTATGGTAAGCCCCCGTTGTTAATTGATGTACAAAAATATTGACATAGTTATATAAACATAGCTGGAGAACAAGGCTTTCCTTTAAAGGTCTTTTTTTTAATATTTAACATAATTTTTTTCCTTAAATCTTTTATTAATGATAAAAATTCTGGTCTGATTTAACTATCCTTGACATTTGACATATTTTGTAATTTTTGTTAATCATCAACAGGTCTTATCAACATAAAACAGTCTCTCTCTTTAAAAAAGTTTACCAATTATTTTCTTACTGTATTTTTTCTTTTTGATATATCATTTGTTTAATTTTGTAATTTTAAAGCATTTTATAAGTATTCTTTTGGTGTTAGTTTACGACCATTCGGATCTTATAATCTTAAAGCAAAATCTCTAACTAGCCACATAAAACTAGGAAAACAATTGATAAGATCTTGCATTTATTTATCGTTGCCTCCTTTATTAAGAAGTTTGCTCAAATTTATTATAAGACTTAAATTTTGTACAGCTTTTTAATCAATACTACCGACACTGTTATATATGAAATAAGAAGACAAAAGCATAGCCATTAAAAATATTTTAGTATCAGTTTGTTCTCCCTACTATAGCGATCCTAGACCTTCAGTATCCATAACCATATATTGAATTGTTGGGTCATTTGGATTTTATATTAATTCTGGCCATACCCATAATCCTTTGGTACAGGCGTTTATAGTAGGCCCTACTTAAAAACCTGAATTTTGATTGAGTAAAACTCTATTTAATATATAACTTTTTCCAGTTCTATATTTCCCTACTACTGTAACTATTCCAATATGTTTTTATTGATTGACTTTCATAAGCCAATTGACAGCTTCTTGATTAACAACAATTTCTAAATACTATCATATATTATACATTTATTGACGTTAAATGATATAAGTTGTATAGGTTTCTTTTTATCGACGTTCATCAAGTTTTTAATTCGTTAAAAAATATAAATATATTAATATATCCTAATTATTCTATAAACTTAAATCATATAATTTCCAAATACTTCTAAAAAATCTAAATCAATCATAATAAAATTATTTTAATTTTATATGTAGTATATTATATTTTTAGCTACTGGGGTAATATAATTCAAATGTAATGATAATCATGTTATAGATAAATTTTTTTAATGTGATTATATCTGAATTATTAAAATTAGGCAATAGGCTATTTTAAGCAGTAATATGAATTAATTTCAATAGAATTCATATCCTCTCATCAAAAAGATAGAAAACTATACAATAAACTTACATTAAAAAATTGGATAAGGTAGCTTCAGTCAAGTATTCAAAGGAATCAATCTCAACAATCAAAATCATGTTGCAGTCAAAAAAATTAGAACAGCAGATATAAAAAGCAAGATTGCCAAGAGGCTTCTTGAATGGTAAAAATCTTTACTTAAGAACATAGATCATCCCAATATCATCAAATGTTTAGATATTCATGATAGTCTCAATAACTGCTATATTATCACTGAATTTTGTAGCAATGGTGATCTAGATGCTATTTTAAAACAATAAAAAACCATTAAACCTGAAAAAGTAGCTAAAATCATTTATTCAATTTTTCAAGCACTTTAATATTTATACTAGCGGGCAATCATTCATAGAGATCTTAAACTATCAAATATTTTTGTACATTAAGATAACTATAAACTAGGAGATTTCGGTTTTGCCATAAAATCTGATAAAATGTTCAAAGATATTGCTGTTGGAAGTCCTGTTTATATGAGTCCTTAAGGTCTTTTATCAAATTTGTATGGTCCAAAGACAGATATTTGGTCTTTAGGCATTTTAATATATGAAATTTTGCATGGAAAAGCTCCTTTAGCTTCTTGCACAAGTGAATAATAGCTCAAAAGAAAAGTAGTATAATAGGCGCCAATTCGTCATGATATCGACAAAGATCTTCTATAGCTTTTAAAAGGATGTTTGAAGATAAATTAATCTGAAAGATTTGGTATTAGATAAATATCTAAATGTACATATATAATGCGAATAAGAGGTTATGAAAAAATGGATATATAAAAAGATTTGACTTTGACAAAATAAACTATGTGCTCCTCAGCTTCAGATAAAAATTATTTGAATTTGTCATAAATATCATATGAGACAGCTCTAGCCCTTATGCAATATTGTAGATTATTGAATCAAATTATATCATCTATAAAACCCAATCATACTTTCTCAAGGTATTTAATCTTAATTTCAACACATTTGAAATTATCTCACATAAAAGGAAACATAGCATAGCAAAAATCTAAAAATTTGAAAGATATAATAAAATAATATAACTAAAACTATATAAATTAATATGGATCATCAAATAATTGTATAGCAAGCCATATAAATTTATCAGAGTTATTATCATAATGCCAAAAATAAATGAATTTCAATAGTAAAGAAAGATAATATATTAAAAATTTATATAAAGAAACTTAATTGTTACAAAAATGTGCAGATTTAGGTATGATATAGACTTATTCTAAAAAAAGTAAGGCTAAGATATATTTAGCTTAAATTAAAGTATGATTTATATTTTCCCATTAATTATTATACTATACAATAATATATTAAATGAAATAATAAAAAAGAATCAATACTAAGTTTATATTATATAAAGAATTATTAAAGATATATTTTTATTATATAAAATAAGTTGAAATATTATTATCAACGGAATATATTATCTTGGACATTTGTTTGCATGACATTTCCTTGCTTCTGATATTGTTAATTTCGTTGAAATTGTCTAAGAATATAAGGATTTTGGATGTTATAAGGCAAAGGATTTACCATAGGATTATGACTCGCTTACTTATATATATTAAAATCATTATTATTTCGAATAGTAGACCCTTTTCCGTTTGAATTTACAAAACTTCCGTTTCCGACAACTTGTTAACCAGCCATTACTCTATATTTGCTGGTAATCATAGGACTTGTATTGTCAAGATCTTGTTTATATTTACTCATCTCCATCATTTTTCTATCTCTTTAATATTTAGCGACTTAATTAGGCGTAAATGACATTTTATTATATTATTCTTTTTGCTTATTATTGATTTAATGATCTTGAGCATTTTTGAATTGTTTTTCATTCAATTGCTCAGCAAGTCCATCTCTATAATTTCTTTTTAAGTTCTCTAATCGTCTTTGTTCAGCATCATGCCAATTCTGTGATCTCACTTTCCCTTATTATAATGAATTTTCAATCAATTTATCTTTTAAATTATCTCTATCGTAATTATAGCCTTGATGATTCTTCGTTAAGTTTGTTTGATTATTCAGCAAAAGTTGATAATACTATATAAATAAAGTAGTTACATTTTTATATGATAAGTCTTTTAATCTCTAAGCTTATTTACCATAATTAATTCTCTCATTATATTGCTGCTTTTATTGTGTTTATCTCTATTTTTAAATTCTCTTTTGCTAATTTTTTTGGTTCATAATGTCATCTAATTGCTGCTTATATAAATTTTTAAGCATGAGATCTTGTCTAACTTGAATTTATCTATCATTATGTGTAGATGATGATTTTACTCTTCTAATTATAAAACATATTATACGAATATTCTTGTGCTGCATTGTCTAATGTATCCATTTTATTTTATACTTGATGATTCATTATATATTATAATTTGACAATAAAAACTTTAAAATGTCACATATAAATAAATATAAGTGTATTAAAATTCATATTTAAATTGAATAACATATGTCATATAAGATATTTATACATCTATTATGATAAATTAATGATAAATAAAAATAATCATAATTCTTTTTCATATATCAAAAATGATAACTATCATTCGATTTTCAACAATTCACTTAGAAAATAAAAAATAAAGATAATAAATACTCAAATGGAAAACAATAAGCATAAATAATTTTTGAATCATCATCATAAAATACATTTCAAAATATAAAAAAATAAATCTACTAGTGATATACAGTCAAAGAATAGTCAACAAAAAGCCATCATAAATGATTTAGTAAGCATAGATGAATTTAGCAGAAAACATATTGATATGAGTTTACAAAGTTTAAAAAATACTCTTTTACTAAAAAATAGGTACAACGCTCATCTAAATAATTCTATTGAAGAGCTTTAATGTATAAAAAATAACTCTGTATATCGTCTTGCCATAAGTCATCAACTTAAAAATAGAATAAATATTAATAATAGTGTTTAATGGTTTAATTAGAACAACCAAATGCCTATACATAATACACATTATCATTTTTTTAAGAAACAACAAAAAATAAATAACCTCATACATAAATCAAAATAATAGGGAGATATAAAGTAAGTATAAAGTGACTAATATAAAAATTTCAAGGAAAGTTTGAAACAATCTATTAAAAAAGCTTTAATTGAATCAAAAAAATCTCAAAAAATATAAAAAAATAATAAAAAATAAATGAATTTAACTTAATTTATGATGAAAAATAAAGTAAAACAAGTTGTAAATAAATAAGATAATTATGATCAAACTGTCATTTTTGTTCATCAGAATAAATTAATGAAAAGAAAATTAAAAATGAAGTATATGGCAAGCAAGGGGAAATTAACAACAAAAGATAATATTGAGTCAATTAAATCTATTAAATCCTTGAAAATAAATGAAAGTAACAATAAAAAAGATACAAATGATGATATTTCACCATGGTTGCAAAATCCAGAATAACACTAGATCATTTGATTTTTCAAAAAAAATATTATGTGGATTATATGATAAAATTTAAATGATTGTATATAAATCTTTATGTTATGATATTTTTATTAGATCTATAAGAATTAAGATATAATTTTATAATTTAATGTTAATAATTACACATGAATTAATAATATGGTAATAATAAAGAAAACAACCATCTATATTAAAACTTAAATCAGAATCATATATAAATTTACGAATAACAAATGATTTTATATTAAAAAATGATGGAATATTAATAGATGTTAGAAAGAAATTAAGATAAATATAAATAAAATTATACAAAGCCAGACCAGCGGTAAGAAAATAATGATAAAAATGAGTAAAAGAGTAATGTGATGAAGAAAAAAATATAAATTAAAGATGATGATGAATGGCTTTAATAAATCTTTTAGAAGTTATAATTTGGAGAGAATAATATTAATATATAAAATTCTTTTAACCTCACAACATAATTTAAAAATCATTTTAGATTATGATATTGATATTTTTTAATTCATTTACTATCAACATATATTACATATATCTTTATTACTTTTTACATCGAATATATATAAATATTAAAGTTTATAATTTTAATTATCATTGAAATGATCTTTGAAAATAAACATATACATTAATCACTACGAAATAACAAAGATAAAATAATAATAACTCAATAAAATCCAATTGTACTTGTCATCTCAACTCAATCATCTTTTCTAAACTATTTTACACAAATCATCATCAAATACTATAAAATAAATGCTGTAATCAAAGTCATTGATGATAAAATTAATATGGATTATAGTCTACCTTACATAAGTATTCATGATTATGTCCTTTAAAAATAAAATTTGATATAATTTCTATGCGATATAGCTTTAAGCAAATATGATATAGTAGAATATACATAAAGGAAATAAAATATCAAGAAGATATATCGAAATTGGAATAGTATATTCAACTATAAGGAATATTCATTTTGGTAAAAAGGAGATATTTAAACGATTATGAATAAAGAACTGCCTAATAAAATATTTGAAGAATTATTAAGCTTTTCTATCAATATATTACATAAAAATTATGATAATTGTTATAAAAATTATGCTAGATAGGATTTCAAATTATAAATTGCAATCATGATTGATGTCGTTGATACTATCGTCAAAGATTTTCCTAAATATAAAACAGATTATATACTTCGTGGATATTTTGAAAAACATATAGATTTTTGTTTAAAAGAAAAAAGTAAGTATTAAATACTTTAAGGACAATAATTTTTATAATTTGCGATTTTAATTGATAAAAAGTAGAGAAATTAGTACTAAAAATTAAATTTTAGTACAAATTTGAAATGGTTTGGTGGAATGCTTATAGGACTAAGCTTTATCTTTGGAAAATGGTCTAAATGATTATGATTTATATATAAAGATTTTATTTAATTTATTCTAAATATAATAGATATGATAACTCATATAACTTAGATGAAATAATATTTTCTATTCA
>Ga0169931_10003059_pt1 | contig 26849 bp, 22 predicted proteins | sample Kivu_15m_20L_FD_129675 | JGI IMG/M metagenome (GOLD analysis project Ga0169931, IMG submission 129675) | Freshwater microbial communities from Lake Kivu, Western Province, Rwanda to study Microbial Dark Matter (Phase II) - Kivu_15m_20L... | ecosystem: Environmental > Aquatic > Freshwater > Lake...
AATGTTAGATGATTAAATATTAACAAATTGTCTTTAAATACGTTTTTTCATATATTTTTATAATTTCATATAAATTTATAAAAATGTTAGATCATTAAATATTAATAAATTGTCTTTAAATACGTTTTTTCATATATTTTTATAAATTTTTATAAATTAATAAAAAAATTTATCAATACGTTTAAATATTAACAAATTGTCTTTAAATACGTTTTTTCATATATTTTTATAATTTCATATAAATTTATAAAAATGTTAGATCATTAAATATTAATAAATTGTCTTTAAATACTTTTTTTTATAAATTTCTAAAAATTAATAAAAAAATTTTTAAATATTTTTATTAAATACTCTTTTTTATAAATTCATTATATATTTATTTTTTTGTCTTTTGCCAAACACATATGAAGCTTTCTACCATATCTCCATTTCTAGTAATTTTAGTATTTCTAATATTTTCTGTTAATTCATATCCATTCTTATCAAATGCTTCTATTATATCATCTATATCTACATAATGAATCTTTATTCTATCATTTATTTTATATAGTTTTTTTTTTATATTTAATAATTTAATAGCTCTTTTCGGTCCTTTACCTACTATAAATACTTTATCTATATTCTTGCCATAATATTTACATATTCCTGATGTTATATCATAGATTACTAGCATACCTAATCCATCTAAATCTATACATAAATTAAATATTATGATTATTATTTCTTCAAAACTTTTATTTTCAAATTCTTTTATATCTAATTTATCTAATACTGTAAATAATGTCTTTTTCCATCGACAATGATTAATAGCCTCCTGAAATATATTAGATGATGTTGAATTAACACAAGATAACATGTCTTATATTTTTCTATTAATTTTTTTTTATTTTAAAATTTCAATTTTTATTTACTTTTTTTTTTATTAATAATTTCTTCAACATTTTTAATTTTTTTATTACCCTCTTCTTTTTATTATCCATATTTTCTCGATCACTATTTAGAACAATTATCTTATCCATGTATGTTTTTAATGTTATTATTTTTGGTTTATATTTTAACATATAATCTATCATATCTTTCGTTGTCGATATCTCTTTATTATTTATATGAGTTATCAGATCTCCCTCCTTAACTAATTCTTTATTCATTGTATTCGAATTTGGTATCACATAACTCACCACTACATGTGCTTTATTATGTTTAAATATATGACCTAAATTTAATGTTAATGTAGGCATTACTTCTATTAAATTTAAATTTAAATCTGTTAATGTAAAATCTGGAAAATTTATAAAGTATAAATCCTCATATAATGGATATATGTAATCTATATTCACTTTATAAGGATATAATTTTATTTCTGATTTATGCATTTTTTTATCATGAGAACACCAATATAATATATTTATCTTACTTTCAGGATCTAATGAATATAAATAAGTCATTATTTCTTCATTTTTATATTTATCTAATAATCCCTTACTTGTTATATTTGAATTATTTAATTTTATTAATATATCTCCTATATGTAATCCCATTTTTTCCATTGGACTACCTCTATATACATCATTTATATAGACACCTAAATTATTATTATCTTTTGTTACTTTATAATCTATACTCTTTTTTATATCTTCATTCGTGGATTGATACCTAAAACCTAATATATTTCTTCTATATATTACAGGTGAGTCATTCTTTAAACCTTTCATTAATTCTTTCTCTATATTTTTAAAATATTTGATAGGTAAAGCATAACCTATATTATCTACTTCATCGCCTACTAATTTTGATGAATTTATACCTATGACTTTACCATTTAATATTAAAGGACCTCCTGAATTTCCTGGATTAATGGCTGCATCTGTTTGAATATATTTATAACTTATTGAACTTATTATACCATCGGTATATACAAATGTATCACTACTTAATGGAAAACCTCCTGCTTTAACTTTATCCCCTATCCTATATTTATCTGTCATTCTCAAATAATTTTTATTTTTATAACCATATATTTTTAATAATGCTATATCATAATCTGGACTAAAACCTATTAATTTACATGGATATTTATCTCTTTTCGGATGAACTTCACATATTATTATTTTACTATTTGATACTACATGAGCACATGTTACTATAAAACCTTGTTTATTTATAAAAAAACCTGTCCCTACTGTTGGAAATTCTTTTATTATTGTATTTGATAATTTATAATTAAATATTGTTTCAGATGAATAAATCTTTACTATACTATTTATTAATTCTTTCGACATTTTTATAATAATAATTATTTTTATTTATTTTATTATATATTTTATTTATATTTTAGTTTATTTTATTTATTTTTTTTTTATATTTATTAAAATAACTCTAATATATATATAATTATTTATTTTATAATATGGCTGGTGGTATTATGCAACTTGTAGCTTATGGAGCACAAGATTTATATTTAACAGGTAATCCACAAATGACTTTTTTTAAAGTAGTATATAATCGTTACACTAATTATGCTAATGAATATATTAAACTTTATTTTCATACTAACCCTAATTTTGATGTTTTACAATTTAATCAAGCTTATATTAAAGTCAAAAGACAAGCTGATCTTTTAGGAGATTGTCATTTCGTTGTTGATATGCCTCCTATCTTTGCTGATTATCAATCTGGTTTTAATTGGGTTCCTTATTTAGGATACTCTTTTATTCATTATATTAGTATGGAAATTAATGGTCAAGAAATTGATAAAAATTATGGTCAATGGTTAATTGTTTGGACTGAACTTACTATGGGTGGAACTAGAAAGAGACAATTACTTGATATGATCTCTTATCGTGAAGTCCCTTTCTATTCTAATACACAAACTTTTAATGATTGTCAAAATGATTCTACTGCAAATGATCAAAAAATTCTTATCTATCCTAAAAAAAGACTTTATGTTCCTCTTCAGTTTTCTTTCTGTTCTGATCCTGGTTTATTTTTACCTCTTATTAGTATTCAATATCAAGAAGTTTTCTTCTTTTTTGAATTCAGACCTATGAATAATCTTTTTACTATTGGTTCTCAAAGATGGTCTCCTCAACAATTCTTTTCTCAATCACCTTCTTCTTTTACTAATCCTAATGATTTATCTTTTTATAATAAATGTATTAATTTAGGTATTAATGAAGGTAATATTTTCTCTTATTTCCTTACTCCATCTAATGGAACTATTCCTATTGCTGATGCTTGGATCAAAAATACTTATATGGATTGTAATTATATTTATCTTGATAATGATGAACAAAAACTTTTTGCTACTAATTCTCAAGAATATCTTATTACTCAAATTCAATATAGATATTTTGATGGTCTTCTTTCTGGTCCTAATACTCTTGAAATTAAAATTAATCATCCTGTTAAAGAAATGATATGGACTTTCTCTAGAGCTGATTATTATCTTTATAATGATTATACTAATTTTACGAGTCTTCCTAATATAGGTAGATTTCAAAGTTATCAGAATGCTATTAGAAATGGTGGATTATTTAGTAGTAATTCTTTCTTAAGTTTTATTGTTCAAAATGAAAATTTCGCTACTCTTATGAATAATATTAGAACCTTAGGTCTCTCTACTCTTAATAATATTACTGATGATACTATTAATATTCTACAAGTTGGTAAATTTATTTTTAATGGTCGTGATAGATTTAATGAAAAAGATTTTATATTTTTTGAAAATCTTCAAAAATTTAAATATCATTCTGGAACAAACGAATTACCTGGTATTAATGCTTACTCTTTCTCTCTTCAACCTGAAAATTTACAACCTTCTGGTTCTGTTAATATGAGTAGAATTAATAGATTCCAATTCCAATTCTCTCTTAAACCTTATTTTACTATTGACCAATGTAATAATTTTGGTGATGTTATTACTGGAACTAGAGCTAATACTACTATTCTTGATGATTTTGCTGCTGGTGTTAATTATGATCCTGCATCTGAAAATCAAACTGATAATAAATTTTTACTTGATACTGTTACTACTCTTAATAATTTATATCATATGGATTTCTTTGCTATTAATTATAATATTCTTAGAATTACTGGAGGAATGGCTAATATTGTTTTTGCTAATTAATCTCTTTTTATATTATTTTTAATTTTTTATTACTTTTCATTTTTATTTTATATTATTTTTTTATTATTATTTTATCTTTTTATTATTTTATCTTTTTATATTATATATTATTATAATGTCTTCTCAACCTACTACTTTTAATTTAGAATATATTTTATCTGTCGGTTTAGCTTTGACTGGTGTCTATTATATTCAATCTAATTATCCTAATACTATGCCTTTTATTAAATTCTTTGTTATACCTTTTTTAATTGCTTTTATTGCACTTACTATTTTTAATGGATTACTTAAAAATCTTAATAATATTGGTCAAAAAGCTTTTAACTTTATTGAAAATAAATCTTTAAATTCTATTGAATCTAGTAACTATATGCAAGTTTTCCCTCCTATTATGGCTGTTTTTGTTATCTTTATGATTGTTTTATATAATCTTAAATTTATTAGTTAAATTATTCTATTTCACCTATTTTCACTGAAAATTTAATAAATTATTTTTTTTATAAAAAAAAATAATAAATATTTTATAATTATTTTTTCTTAAATATTATATTATATTATAATATACTTATAATATTTTAAAGATGAATTCTAATGAAATTTGTAAAAATGTTGCTATCCATAATACATTACAAAATAATATTTTTTATAAATTTATGATTCCATTAGCTATTCTATTAGCTATATTTATTACTTATTATTTTAGAAGATTTTATATTAATGATTTCCTTAAACAAATTTTAATTCCTATTATTGTTTTAATATTATCATCTTATGTTTTTTATCAATTAGCTTTATCTACTATGAATCAAAATTTATATATGCAAAATTTAAATAATTGTTATAAAACATATAAAAAATATAATAATGATTTTAATAATTCTATCTTTAATGAAAATCTTGATATTAAGAAAAAAAATGATAATCACAATGTTAAAGTCGTTGAAAAACCTATTAATAATACTAATATGAATAATGAAGATCCTGAATTAGTATATAAAAATAATAACCCTGATTATATTAAATATGCTCAATATGATGATATTGTTATAAAACCTCAAGTTAATACTATTAATAACAAAAATAACGATAAAAATAATACTTCTAATCAACAAGATAATTTTGATAATATTAATTCTGATATTCAACCTAACACTCCTGAATCTATTGCTGATTTTTCACCCATTTCTTTAAAAAATAATAATTTCCCATGTATAGATTATTCTCCTGATAATTGTAATATGTTATGTCCTGGACAACCTACTAATTGTAATATTGTTGCTCCTATTCCAGGTGGTTCATGGCAAGTTCAAACTGCTGAATATGTTCAAAATAGATTACATAATAAAGATTATACACCTAGCACTTGTCCTATTACTATTTAATAATTAATTTTTTTATATTATTATAAAAAAATATTTTCATCAATTATCAACTATTTTTTTTTCTAATCTTTCTTTTAATTTTTTTATAGATATATTATTATTTAATAATCCATTTTTTTCATAAGCTTGAACTAATTCTTTTTTTAAATTATAATCTAATAAATTTCTATAAGATGCTATTTTTTTATTAGAATAAAAGTTTGAGGCTTTATTTAAAATAATTGCTGAATTTAATTGATTTGTCATATTAACTTTTCCTAATTTTGACATATATTTATTTAATTGAACTGCTGAATTTATACCACAGTATGTATACATATCATAATTATGTGTTACTATTATATTTGTTTCTCCTATATCATTTTGAACAAAACATTCTTGACAATTTTCTATAAATTCATATTTTTCTTTTAAAGTTTTATTACTATTAAATATTTTTTTGTAATAATTTTCATATAATATTAATGTTAATATACTTTGTTCTTTTAAATATAATTCTAAACATTTCTCTATTGTCATATCTTCATATAATATTTTATTTACTATTTCTATTGTTGTTATTTCTTCATTTTTTTTTTCAAATGATTTTATAACTTCTTCTATATCTTCTTCATTATAATAATCTTTTTTTTTTACATTTAAGTATTGTAATATTGTTATTACTCTTCTATAATCTGATTGTCCATATTTTCTTAAAGATATTTTTGCATCCATATCTATTTCAATTCCTTCTTTTTCTATTATTTTATCTATTATTTTATCTATATCCATATTCGCTGGTTTTTTCAATGATATTTGAATTCCATATTTATATAATTCTTTTATTTTCTTATTTTTTGTATCATTAAATGTGCATATTATGGGTATTTTTATTTTTAAATTTCCTTTTTTTGAAATATCATTCTTTAATAAATCTAATAATTCTTTAAATCCACCTTTTTCACTGCTTTCACCATATGCTAAAGTATCTATTTCATCTAATATAATACCTATTGGGTTTTTTCTACTGAATAATAAGTTTATTACATTTTCATATGCTAAACTATTACCTAATATATCTTTTATTACTTTTCCTGATCTTAAATCTCCTGAATTATATTCCATAACCCTAAATCCATTTTCTCTTAATAATAAATTTGCTAATGTTGTTTTTCCTATACCTGGTGGTCCTGATAATAATAATAATTTCTTTTCTGGATATTTCTTTTCTTTAAAACTATTTATCCATTCTTCTACTTTGGTTAAAATTTCTTTATATAAATTCATTTCTTTAATGCATTTTGGTTTATATTTTTCTGTAAATAAATTATTATTATTTTTTTCATTCATAATATATTTTATATATTATTAATTTTTTATTTATATATATTTTTTCTAACATAACATTCCTTGCCATGATGCTGGAATTGATCCTGGTGCAATATTACCAAATATATCTTCTTTTTTTGTTGGACCACATTGATTCATCCAAGTGCATATTTGTTTTTTTGTTTTTTCATCTTGTTCATCTTCAGGAGGCCATTTCTTAAATACTGGAAAATATTTTAATCTACCTGTTACATCATCATAACATTTATCATTATCTGGAACATCTACACTTAATTCATCTGATGGATTATTATAACATTTATTAAATGTTCCTTTTAAATTACCAGGATTTACTACTTGTCCTTGAAATTGCCAATAATCTGGACATCTTGATCCTACAAATTTCATCCAATCACTTGATGGGAATACAGTCATATCTGTTTCTTTTGTTTTCATTCCTCTCATTACTATTAAATATATTAATAATAATACTATTGATACTGACATTGCCATCCATAAATTATTTGTTATATAATATATTACTAAACCTATTACTATTATTATTATTAATGGAAATATTATACTACTCATCTATATATATATTATAAAAATATAAAATATATATTATAAATTTTAAAATATTATATATTTTTTTTTTATTTATCAATTATTTAAAAAATTTAAAAAGTTGATGTTTGCGATCTTAATAATTTTGTTCCTTTACTGCTTACATTTTGGGGTAATTCTACTGGTAAAGCTAATCTTTGAACATCTTCTAAATATCCATAATATTGTTTTACTTCACTTAAAATTTGGGGAACAACCCATTCTACAATCATTTGATTTAATTGTTTTATTTGTATTACTAATCTATTATTCATATTTCTTGAATGTTGTAAAAAAAATGCTCTCATTATAATTTCTAATTCTGTTTCTGATTGATTTGAAATTATATAGACTTTATTTGATCTTTTCCATACTTCATATCTTATATGTAATTGTAATATATCCATATTTTCTTTTGAAAAAAATAACATACTTAATGGACTACTCTCTTGTATTCCTTGTAAAGCAATGAATTTAAAATTATCATTATTATTATTATCATTTGCAAACATTGGTATTGGTTCTATTCCTCTATTTAAATCTATTACTCTTCCATTCTGTAAATCTATTTTATTATATACGATATTTGACATCTATTATTATATATATATTATTTATAATTTTATTTATTTTTTTATTTTTTATATTTTACTTATATTAACTCTTTTACACTCTTTTAAATACTATATATCTATGTAAATTTATATATTCCTCTTCATTTTTACTATATTTACTTTTATTATTATAGTCTTCTATTTTGAATTCTTTATATTCTTCTATTTTAAAATCTTTTCCTAAATCTTTTTCTATTTTTTTATCATTTACTAAATATTCTTTATGTTTTATTCCTATTTTTTTTACATATACATCTATTTCTTTATATTTATTTCTATCTTTATATATTTTATTTATTTCGGCTAGTATATTTCCTTCTTTTGTTTTATATATTAATTTATTTTTATTTTTTAATTTATTATTAATTATATCTCCATCATAAGAAGTATAAAAGAAATATCCTCCTATTTTTAAATATTGTTTTACTATTTCTAAAATATTTTTTATATTTTTATCACTTCCCATAAAATAATGAATAGCAAATTGACAACTTATTACATCTACTTTTTCTCCTTTTAATACTTTTTCAATTTCTTTTATATCTGGATTTAATAAATCCATTTTTATAAAATCTATTTCTATTCCTTTACTATTCATACTTCTTAATCTTCTTTTTGCTTCTTCAATTGCTATTTCATCTACTTCTACCATAATTATTTTTTTAGGTTTTTTATTTAATATTTTATTTAAATCACCTCCTCTTCCACTTGCTAATTCTAATATAGTATCACCATCTTTCAAATATTTATTATAGATATGTTTTTTAACTAAATTATTAAATTTATAAACTTCAGTATCATTTTTAGTTCCTTCTACTTTCTCTTCTTTATAATATCTTTCTGGTAATTCTTCTTTACCAAATATCATTTCTTTAGTTACAGGATTTTGAATTATTTTATAATTTTCTTCGGCTGTTTTCCAACCATTAGGTCCTGCATCTCCTCTATATTTTCCTTCATTTGCAAATTGTAAATATTCTCTTGTTTTATCTAATCTTAATCTATATGGTTTCCATCTTTTTATTTCATCTTTCTCATCTTTATCATAACTAAATTCTATTATAGTATTATCTTCTATTGGAACTTTTATATCTTTCTTTTTATCATTATAATATTTGATTGATTTGTTTATTATTTTATTACCTTTTTGAGTTTTTAATTCGATATCTGCTTCTGGACTTATTTCAAAATAATATGGAAATTGTTCTGAATCATCTTTTATAAATGGAAATAATTCTTTTAATTCTTCTGTTATTTTATATCCTTTCTCTTCTAATAATCTTTTACTCATATTTACAAATAATTTTACTTTTTGATGTATTTCTTTCTTTTCTTTATTTTTATTATTTTTTGTATTAGTAAATCTAATTAAAAAATCTATTGTTACTTCTTCTACAGGTTTCCATTTTAATATTATAGATTTATTATAGGAATCATTTATTGGTGTATAAATTAGACCATCTATTTGATATGGATATTTTTTAGTATATACTTTTTCAGATAAATTAAATATTGATTCTTTATTATTAGGAAAATAGAATTCTTTAAATTTGCTTATATTATTTTCCTTCCATTTTTTTACTAGTTGATAGCGTTCTTTGAATGGTAAATTAGTTACATCTATATTATTATAAATCAATACATCAAATATTAATAAAAGATTTAGGTCTTTTAACCATTCTGCATCCCATAGTGAATTTATTTCTTGATTATTTCCTATATCTTTTGTAATATCTTCACATTCAAATGGTTTCATTATTCTTAAAACATTTTTATTTTTATCAACGTAGATTAAGCATCTTTCTCCATCTGCTTTTTCACTTACTGAATAATTTTCTAATATTTTATGAACATTATTTGTGCTCATTGATATAGGATTATTCCAAATCATTCTAACACTATATATTCTTGATTTTCCTAATTGTTTTTGTAATTTGTATAATAATTTAATATGATTTATAAAGTTTAATAATTTATTATATTCTTCTTTATTTGGTATTGTATTACCAATATATTCAGCTTCTATTTCAAATTTAGTGTATCTTTTATGATTAATATTTTTGAGCCAAAATATTTTATTGTTATTGATAATACTTTTTGAAAAATCAAATCTCCATGATTTCAAATCGTTATTTATTTTTGTTATTCTTTCTTTAAATCTGTAACCTATTACATCTTTTAAATTATTTAGATTTATTTCTTTTTTTATTTCTTCTATTTTTTCATCAACAACTGAATAAACTAATCCATCTTTTTCTTCTCTAAATATTTTTTCTTTTTCTTTTAATTCTATTTTTTCTATTTTATTATTTTTATCTAAAACTTCAATTAAATTTTTACTATTATAGTCTTTCCAATATATTAAATATTCTTTAGAATAAATTGGTTTATTTAGAGTTTCTAATAAAGGATGATTTAAAAAAAACATATAATAGTCAAAATTTACATCCATTATTCTTATTTCAAATTCTCTACCTTTTTTATAATGTTTTAATGCATTCATAATATTATAAAATTTTATTTTATATTATTTAATAATATAATATATATATTTTATGAAACATATAAATAATAATAATAAAGTTGTAAAAAAAAAAGATATAGATATAGATAAAAGTGATGATTTTCCGTATAAACGAATATATACAACAGATGATCAAATACATGAGATGTTTAATAAATTACAAAAGTTTAATTATAAAGATAGAATTTTAATTAAATCGTATGTTCTTAAAAATATTAATTTTCCATCAAATAAGCTTTTATTTATGAATGAACCTGTTTTATTAATAAATAAAGAAAGTGATTATAATAATTGGAATACAATATCAGATATGTTTCAAGAAAAGTGTAGAATGAAATGTAAATTATATGGACAAAATTTATCTGCGTTTGAATATTGGTTTAATAATAAAGATAAAATTAAGCAATATTCTCTTAAAAATTATGGAAAAGATACCCCTTTTTATTTAAGAGAATCTATATATCATCTTACTGGAGAATGCACATCACATAGACCTAATATTATTATGTCTATGATTCAAATGTTTAATTCTAAAACTGTTCTTGATTTTTCTGCTGGATGGGGTGATAGATTAATTGGTTGTATGGCTGCTAATATTGATTTTTATTGTGGAGTTGATCCTAATTCATGTTTATACGATAATTATATTAAAATGATTAAATTTTTTAATAAATCTACTGATAAATTTTTTATGATTGAATCTACTATAGAAGATGCTATATTACCTGATAAAAAATTTGATTTAATTTTTACTAGTCCTCCATATTTTGATTTAGAGATATATACAAAAAATAATAAGCAATCATCAAGATATACAACAGAATATTTATGGTTTAATAATTTTTTAAAAGAAGCTATTAATAAAGTTTGGAAATATTTAAAAAATGGAGGAATTATGTGTATTAATATTAATCAAAAAAATAGAAAAGAGCATTATATAGAGTGGATGTTAGAGTATGTAAAAACATTTAAAGATTCATATTATATGGGTGTTATTTCATATGCAAATGAAAAAATAGCTAATCCACAGCCTATTTGGATATGGAAAAAAAAATAATCTTATTATTATTTTTTAATATTATTTTATAATATATATTGAATTTATTAAAATAAATATGAAAAAAATTGTTAAATCTAATAATAATAATAAATCTAATAATAAATCTAATAATAAATCTAATAATAATAAATCTAGTAATAATAAATCTAGTAATAATAAATCTAATAATAATAAATCTAGTAATAATAAATCTAATAATAATATTAAATCTAGTAATAATAATAAATCTATTAATAATAAATTAAATAATAAAATAAAAAAGGATAAAGATGTAAGGAATAAAGTAATATTAAATACAGAAACTTATTTTCCAAAGAATGTATCAAAAAATGTTAATTTATCATTATTATTTCCACCGACAAATAAACCAGAAAATATGAATAAATTAAGAATAACAAATATAGGTTTATATTCAATAACTAAACCGGAAGATGCAAAATGGATAACAAATAAGATAATAGAGAATGTAAAGGATGCTAAGAATATGGTAATAACAGATGCTACATCTGCTATAGGAGGTAATACTATTAGTTTTGCTAGACATTTTAAAGAAGTTAATTCAATTGAGATGAATCCATTACATTTTGAGATGTTAAATAATAATGTGGCTGTTTATGGCTTTAAAAATGTTAATTTTTATTTGGGAGATTCGGTTAAAGTTTTAAAAGATTTAAAACAAGATATAGTATTTTTTGATCCACCGTGGGGTGGTCCAAATTATAAATTGATAAAACATTTAAAATTATATTTATCAAAAGTTCCATTAGGTAAGATAGTAAATGATTTATTACGAACGGATACTAAATATGTAGTAATAAGAGTTCCAATAAATTTTGATTATAATAGTTTATTGAATTATTTGAATACAGAAACATATAAAATATATGTAACAAAATGTTGGCATTTAATTATAATAGAAAATAATAAAAATGAAATAAGAACTTGTCACTAAATTTTACATATTTATAAAAAAATATTCATTTTATAAAAAAAAAAACGCATTTAAAGACTATTTACTAATTATATATATATTTCAAATTTTTTTTTTATTTTTATTAATAATAAAAATATAAAATATTTCTAACTGAGTTTTCATATAAAAATATTATAAAATTAAATTAAAAAAATTATTAAATTTATTTAAAATTTTCATTTTATTATATAAAAAACGTATTTAAAGAGGCTTTTTAAAAAAAAGCCTTACCCAAAAAATTATTTACTAATTATATATATATTTCAAATTTTTTTATATTTATTTATAAAAAAAAAATATTTTTAACTGGATTATCATATAAAAAATATTATCTAATTTAGTTCATTAATATATAAATAAATATTCATTTTATTTTATAAAAAAACGCATTTAAAGATTATTTACTAATTATATATATATTTCAAATTTTTTTTTTATTTATTTATAAAAAAAAATAAAATATTTTCAACTGAGTTTTCATATAAAAATATTATCTAATATTATCTAATTTAATTCATAAAATATATAAACTAATATTCATTTTATTTTATAAAAAACATATTTAAAGATTATTTACTAATTATATATATATTTCAAATTTTTTTTTATTTTTATTAATAAAAAAATATAAAATATTTCTATCTGAGTTTTCATATAAAAATATTATAAAATTAAATTTATTTAAAATTTTCATTTTATTATATAAAAAACGTATTTAAAGACTATTTACTAATTATATATATATTTCAAAATTTTTTTATATTTATTTATAAAAAAATAAAATATTTTCAACTGAGTTTTCATATAAAAATATTATAAAATTAAATTAAAAAAAAAATATAAAATTTATTTAAAATATTCATTTTATTTTATTTTATAAAAAACGCATTTAAAGACTTTTTACTAATTATATATATATTTCAAATTTTTTTTATATTTATTTATAAAAAAAATATTAAATATTTTTTACTGAGTTTTCATATAAAAAATATTATAAAATTAAATTTATTTAAAATTTTCATTTTATTATATAAAAAACGTATTTAAAGATTATTTACTAATTATATATATATTTCAAAATTTTTTTTATATTTATTTATAAAAAAAATATTAAATATTTTTTACTGATTGCTTTACTAATGAGTTTTCATTTTATTTATAAAAATAAAATATTTAATGCAAAGATATAAAATATTTATTATTATTTTATAAAATAATTAAAAAAAATAATATTTATCATATTACTTTGCTTATTTTGTTTTTTATTTATCTAATTATTTTTATTATTAATTATTATATATTTATGAATAATAATAATGTTTTAAAAAAAAATAATAATATTAATAAAATTAATAAAATTATTAATAAATGGAAAAAATTTGGATTTCCTTATGTAAAAAACTTTCTTAATCCTAATATTATGTTTAATGATCTTAAAAATACTACTAATAATAATTTTTATCTACTTCGAAAATATATTAATTATAATCCTTATCATCTTAAAGAACGATTTACTTTATCTAAAAATATTGATATCAAATTTAGAAATCAATATATATCTATTTTTATTCCTCTTGAAGATTTTTCTAAAATGGATCTTTTAGTTGATTTCTTTACTGAAAATTCTAGAATCAGAGCTAAACTTAAACCTTCTAATAAATCTTTATATAATCATTATTCTGATGGTGATCTTATTCAAAAATCTATTCTTAAACTTATGAATGATAATAAACCTATTACTATCCAAAATTTAAGAGACGTTTTTTATGAATTTAAAGATATTTATAATGCTAGTCCTGAAAGCACTCTATTCTATCTTACTATGTTTTCTATTATTTTTAATAATAAATCTAATCTTTCTGATCTTATTATTATTGATGGAGCCGGTGGATATGGAACTAGATTATTAACTAGTATTATTCTTAATTGTTATTATTATGGAGTCGAACCTAATACTATGTCTATACAAGGATTTAATGATATGATTAAAGATTTCGGAGATTCTAATAAACAAATTATGTTTCATGATGGTCTTCCTGACGCTAAAGGTATTAATAATTTACCTGACCTTTTCGCTGATGTTATTATGTTTAGTCCTCCTCTTTTTGACGGTGAAATTTATTCTAATAATAATAAACAATCAACTAAAATGTTCCCTACTTTTAATGATTGGAAATTTAATTTCCTTTTCAATTCTCTTAAAATTCTTTGGTCTAAACTTAAAATTAATGGATTTGCTATTTTTCAAAGTATGAGATATGATTATATTCATGAATTTATGACCTCTTTACCTAATGCTAAATTTATTGGTGTCATTTCCAGAAAAACTTACGCTGGTAGATATAAACCTAATTGGATTTGGACTAAAATTAATTAAATTTTTAACTGTATCTTTCTTGTCTTTTCATCCATATAATCTCATCCTCTTGTGTTTTTATTAAATTTTTTAAAAATAATCTCTCTGATTCTGTTAAACTATTATCATTCTCTAATAATCTTTTACTCATCATTATTGCCATTGAATGATGTGGTATCATACTTGTATAATATTTTTTTTTATCTATAAAATACTGTCCTCTTAATAATATTATTACTATTATTATTAATATTAAACTTATCAACATTATTGTATATGTTTTATTCAATATTGACATGAAAAATATCATCCATAATGTCATCAAACTTATCATATATATATCATTTATTGATATCCTCACATCTCCTATTTTATCTACCCACATACTCATTGATGACATTATTCCACTTGGAACCATTATATAAATCATTTCTAAATAATCCATCATCTTTTATTATTATATATATATATTTATATCCATATATATAATATTTTAATTTATTTTTTTATAAATCGCATAATATGGTAAATCTAATTTATATTTATTCTCTTTACTCCTCAATTTTTTGAAACCTTTTTTATTTAATTCTATTTCCAATTCTCTCATACTCATATAATATGTTTTATATTTTTTAACCCATCTAAAGTCTTTTACTAATATTGATTCATAATATCTATGTATAAAATCTACATATTTTTTATAATCTCCATCTTGTGAATTATGTTCTTTTATTATAAATAATCCTCCCTTCTCCAATACTCTATTTATACTATTTAATAATTTTTCTCTACTTATTGGATCTATATGATGTAAAACCATTATTGAACTTATTACACTTATTGATTCCGATTCATATTCTAAATCTGTTCCATTATAATATCTAAAATTACATTTTCCCATATTACTTTTATCTATATTATATGAACTCTCCCAATCTCTTATATTTACACAATTTATATCTTTTATTCCTAATATATTCCCCATATCTATTGGAAAATAACATTCCTCACAACCCACATCTAAATACTTTTCTTTTCTCCATTCTAATCCTTTTAATAATTTATTTATTTCATTTGATTTTATTTTTGATCTTATCCTTGCCTCTTCTAATTTATTATTATCTTTTCTATCTTTCCAATAATACGAATGTAATATTCTAAATATTAAATAATCTGAATAATCCTTCTCTATATAATTACTTATTATCTCATTCGTTAATTTATTATCATTTTTAAATATTATTGAAAATAATTTTATTACACTTTCCTTATATTTACTTTTATATAATTCCTTTATTGAACTCATTTATATTTTATAATCTGATTATTTTTTATTATTTTATAAATTTATATGTTTGTTTATTTATATTAAATAAATTCCTTCCACAATGACTTAATTCTTGTGTTATATACATTGATAAAACTTCTACTTTATATTTTTTAAATACTGTTTCTACTTTTGCTTTCCTTAAATATTTTTCTAATATCATTAACTCACATGTGCAATCATAACAATGATCCATTCCCATTATATCATAATTATGTTTATATTTTTGACATCTTGTTACTCTATTAAAATAATATAATTGACCTTCATACTTTCTTATATCATATTCTTTTTCTTTTGTTTTTTTACCTATTATTAATCTTGTTTCTGTTGATTCATTTTTCTCCCATACTTGAAATCGTATCTCTCCATCTAAATATTTCATCTTATTTTCTCCAAATGGAAAACGTAATTTTAACATACTTTTTCTTGCTTTTATTAATTTATGCCATCTTGCTTGTGCTTCCATATTCTCTATTATATCTTTATCTACTGCTTCTGTTCTAATATCTGATATGAATAATATATTTTTATATTTTTTTGAAAAATCTTTTGCCATATCATCTGTAAAATATCCTTTTATTAATGTTAATTTTATTCTATTATCTTTACTCTTTTCTTGTAATTCTTCTGAAAAATCTCTTGGATCTACTCCTATATATTCATATTCTGGAAACATATCTATTAATGTTACTATATGTTCTCCTGTTGCTGCTCCTGCATATATTATTACATCCCCTTTCTTCCCAAAATCTGTTAAAAAATCTATTTCTGATAATAATAATTTCCTTTGTCCCCAATAGATTGTGCTCTTTAATAATTCTCCTATTTCTATATAATCTAATCTTTTTGAATCTTCTTTCAATTCTCTCTCTATTTTTTCATTCTCATAATTTTTTATTGTAAATTCATTTTTATATGGTTCTTCTCCCTTTATCTTCTTTTTTAAATATTTTTTATATCTTATATTTCCATTATTTTTACTTACTGTTCCATAATGACAAAAAAATTGAGTTGTATGTGGATTCTCTTTTACTAATTCTAATTCTTCTTTTTCTAATTTACAATATAATGTTTCTTCCATCTTTTTTATTATCTTATATATCTTACTATCTAATATATTTTATAAAAATATAAATTTATATATTTTTATTTATCTATTTTATTATTTTTATATTTTTATGATTTACCTATTGTATTATAATTATCTGTTCTACTTTGTAATAATGCATTGTCTAATACTGTAACTCTTTCATAGATATTCATTACTATTACTATATCTATTTCTTCACATGGATGTTGATTCTTTAATCTTATTATTTTACCAAACTCATTCAATAATGTTACTTTTAATTCATAAAATTTATTTAATGGTTTTTCGTAAAATTCTATATCTCCTACTACATCTATTTCATTATTCTGTCTCCTACGTGCATAACCAAATGTTGTATTTGCTAATATAACTTCTGCTTGTAATTTTTCATCACATTTTTGATCTGGACATACTTCTGTAAATGAATCATCACGAATTTCATAATAATTTGGATTTGGTTGATCATAATTATAACAAGGTTGGCAATTATTGAATGGACATAATATATTTTCATCATACATTAATGGATATTGAACTGAAAAACTTGATCCTAATATATCTGGATTCTTATATGGTATTGATAAATTTATCATAACTACTCTCCTACCTTCTTCTGCATAATTATCCCAAAACTCTTTAGCATCTCTTAATACTATAAAATCTACTAATTCTATTCTTGATACATTATTATATTCTCTTCCAAATACTACCCAAAAATTTGTATTTGATGTTCTACATTGCATATTCCTTTTTCTATTTGCACTTGATATCATTAATGTTCTCTTATATTCTTTAAAATATTGATTACCTCTATCATCTGGTTTATTTATTATATTTTGTATTATTGGTTGTCTATCTACTTTTAATAAATATTTATCATATGTATTTCTTACTCTATTATCTGTCTCTATTTTAAATTTATTATCCTGCTTTGATCCATATTTCTTTTCTAAATCTTCATTATATATTTTATCTCTTTTATCACTAAAATCATTATATAAATCAGTATCTTTATTCTTTATATATCCAAATGCACTATCTATGCCATTTGTTGATAATAAATCATCTGACATTTTTACTATATTATTATATCTTTTTATATAATTATATTTTTTTATTTATATATTTATTTTTTATCTTTTTATCTATTTTTATTTATTTTTATAAATTTATTGTAATTTTATTTTATTGTTGTAATAAAGATCTTGCATCCATTTCTGGAGTAAATAATTGTTTTATCCATTGATATTCATTATCTAATCCTAAAAAGAAATTCATAGTCTCTGCTTTTTCATGAGTATTTGATGTTATTTGACTACTTTGTTTTTTTGGAACTCTATCCTTTCTTAATGGTATAGATTTTATATTATTATTATATATTATTATTCTTTTTACTATTTCTTCTGGTGATAATTCTTTATGATATTCTTCTAATTCTTCATTTACTATTCTATATTCTGTTGAAAATTTTTGAAAATCTAAATAGGGTCTTCTTAATGTTTTCCATATATTTATTTTATTATATTTCTTATCTAATAATTTTTTTATATATATTAATTTTTCCTGAAGTAATTTTTTTCTATTTATTTGCAAACTTTTATTTATTTTATCAAATAATTCTAAAAAATGTTCTTCTGAATTTATATCATGGATTGACATTATTATTTTTTGTATCGGTATATCCTCTATCTTTATCAATTTTTTATATGCTTCTATTCTATGTTGTCCATCCAATATAAAATATGGATTATCATCTTCATCATTTGAATATTTTTTATATCCTATATGAATTGGATTATAGACGTCTAATTCATTATTTTTTTTAAACGAATCTAACATATTTTTAAATAATTCTTCAACATGATCATTATTTATTTCTCTTTGTAATGCCCAGGGTTTTAATAAATGTAATCCTGATGATGAAAATAATACATATTTTGTATGTTTATTCAATTTATGTAATGGTGTTACATAATTTTCAAATAAATCTTCATCATTATTTGTTTCTTCTGATTGCTTTGCATATGATTGCTTTGCATATTCATTGTCAGAATCTGATTCAATTTCATGAAATTCTTCTTCTATCTTTTTTTCTTGTTTTTTATGAATTTTACTCATTCTTTTACAATGTTATATATATATATTTATTTCTTTTGTTCTAAATATTTTTCAATTTTTTACATATCTAATGGTGCTCCTGGAATATCCTTAGGTATATTTAATAATTTTTGTGTTTCTATTTCAAAATAACATGGATAATTTATTAAAGGAGTTCTATTATTATTTTCTATTAAATTTGCTCCTGTATTACAATCTATACCACAAGCTACTCTTGGACATTCATATCTTCCTGGTTTCATCCATGGATTTAAATGATCATCTTTTTGCCATGCACAATATCCTCCTCTTCCTAAATCATCATATTGACACTTACATTTTTTATATTCTTGATTCTCGATTCCTCTCTTAACCATATCTGATTTTTGATATCCTTCTACATCTCCATTAAATATTTCAGAACTTAACCATGCTGGATCACTTATTTTACCTACTTCTTTATATTCTGCATGAGGAGGTATTATTTCATGTTTTATAATATTTGAATTCAATTCTTTTCTTAAATCTTCTCTATTTGGTATAAAATATATTTTATTATTTTTTGAAAATCTTACTCTTCTATCATTTTTATTTATTTTTCTAAATATCAATATTAATATTATTATTGCTAAAATTACTATCAACCAATTTATATTTTTCATAACTATAATCAAATATATATTTATTAAATATATATTTTTTTTATTTATTATAATGTTGATAATTCATTTATTAACTCTTGTCTAGTTCTTACTTCTCTATTATATTCTCTCATATTATCTTCACTTTCTCTATTCATTTCTTTAGCTTCTCTTTGTATATCTGATTTTTCTACTGTATTTTCCCATTCATCTTCATCATCTTTCCTCATTTTTCTACCTCTTAAGACTTGTCTATCCATTTGTCTATTATCTTCTTTACTCATATCTTTTTTTTCTGTTCCTTTTAAATTATCATCTTTTTCACATACTGGACATGCTGGACATGGGGGACAATAATCTAAAACTTGTCTATCTTCTATTCTTCCAGATTTTCTATAGTTTAATGGTGTTTCTGATTCTGGATATTTTAATGATTTTTGAGACTCTTCTGTCATTTTTTTATCGAAATTTCTGTAGATTTTTTTATTTTCTAAATCACTTAATCTATCAGAATCATATACATCTTCATTACCTTGTATTTTTGCTAATTCTTGTTTTGATATTACATCATCCATTCTCTGATGATAAACTGTATCATGTTCAGGATTAGGATCATATTTTATATCTCCTTCTTTTGTTATTATTGGTTTTGTATAAAACATTTCCCAATTCATTATCTTATTTTTTGATAACATATACATTTGTGTTACTAATATTATTACCAACAATAGTATTATAACTAATAATAATTTATTTATCAATAACATTATCTATTATATATCTTTATATAATAAATATTTTTATTATTTTATATATTATTTTTATTATTTTATATATTATTTTTTATTATTTTAGTTTATTATATTTTTATAAACATTGATCACATGTTCCAGTTCGTGAAAATGATGGATATTCTAATGATCCGCCAAAATTGCCTCTACCATCTTTACAAAATAATTGGTATTGTCCTGGATTATTAAAATTCTCTCTTTTTTTTTCTATTAATTTATATAATATTGATAAAATTATTAATACTACTAAGAGAACTAAAACTTTATTTAACATTCTTTTTATACTGTAATATATATTTATTAAATATATATTTTTTTTATTATAGTTGTATATATTATTTTTTTTATTTTTTATAATTAAATTAAGATATTTATAGAAATTTTATAGAAATTTATTACAATAGTTTATCAATTACATCAAGATCTATTTTCCATAAATCTTTAGGTGTTTTCTTTTGTAAAGTTTTATATTCTGCTTCTTTTTTTTCTTGTAAATTTTTTAGTTCTTCTATTCTTTTTTTAGTTAAACTTCTTATTTGCATTGTTATTAAATAATCGTATGAATCTTCAACTTTAACAAATATTGTTATATCAGAGTCTTCATTTATTTTATTTAGTTGTTCTATAATTTTTTCTTCATCTATATTTAATATTTTTAGTTCTCCTGAAACAAATCGTTGAATAAATTCTACTTTTGATCGGATTATATCTAATTCTTCTTTTAATTTTTCTAAATTATATTCTCTTCTTTTTACATAATAATTTAATCGAATATCATAGAATATTTTTAATATTTCTAATGGATCTTCAAATTTCTGAATTGATCCACTTTCATTATAGAAATGAATATTAGACATACTCGTATTCTTTGAATCTATTAAACCAAATTTCTTTAATAATTGTGGAATATCTTCTATTAAATCATCATAATTATCTTCTGTAAATTTCAATGTAAAATTTACTTTATTTTCTGTGCTATCATTTTTAAATGATGATAATATTTGTTTCTTTGCTCCAGATTTTTCACTTGTATTTCCGACTAACATTTTATCTAAATCTTCTTTAAATTTATCAGTCCAATAACCGATAGGTAGTTCAGATATATGGATACTATTTTTATTTTCATCTAATTTGTATATACCTTTACTAAAGTATTTTCCATTTTCTGAATAAATATCTCCTTCAAATCCTTTATACCATGGTTTCATTTCTTTTGGATCATTTCCTTTAATTAATTCTTTTAAATTATATATGATATCTTTAGGATTAAAACATGGAAGACTGGTGCTAAAACCAGTTCCTATTCCAGTTGCTCCATTTACTAATATCATAGGTATTACGGGAACATAATAATATGGTTCTATTGTTGAACCATCATCATCTCTATATTCCAATAATGGATAATCTTCTGGATGATAGATTGCTTTCGTTAGTTTCGATAATTTTGTAAATATATATCTGGGTGATGCTGCATCTTTTCCACCTTGTAAGCGTGTTCCAAAATTTCCGATAGGTTCTAATAAATTTATATTATTTGATCCTACAAAATTTTGAGCCATACCTATTATAGTTTCATTTAAACTTTGCTCACCATGATGATAAGCACTATGCTCACTAATATAACCACTTAATTGGGCTACTTTTATTTCACTTGATACTATATTTTTCTTTAAACTACCATATAATACTTTTCGTTGAGATACTTTTAATCCATCTATCATATTTGGAATGGATCTTTCACAATCATAATTAGAAAAATGGATAAAATCTTTATGAAAAAAATCTGTGATTGGTATTATTTTTGCTGTTGTATCCAATATTCTATTTCTATCATATTGCATTAACCAATCTTTTCTATCATCAGAACGATCTTTTTCAAATGCTAATCTTATGATATCTTTATCTTCTTCTTCACCATTATATTGATAGATTAATTGATTTTTTATTAAATCTTTAAAATATTCTTTTGCTTCTGAACTTGTTGATGTTCCTAAACCTTTGTAATATTTTATGAACCATTGTTGTAAATTTGATTCTGTTATTTTCCAATATTCAAAAGCACTTAAACTATAAAATGTTTTTATTTGTTTTCCTTTTGATGCTTTCACAATAGGTGTTCTCATGGATGTTAAAAATCCATCTACTTCTGCTAATGAAGGCCAGAAATTCTCTATCCAATTCATTATTAAACCTTTTATATGTGATCCATCCACATCCTGATCTGTTAAGATCATTAATGAACCATATCTTAAATCTGATAAATTCTCATTATCATATTCTTTTCCATATTGAAGACCCAATATTTTTACTAGATTTGATATTTCTGTATTTTCACTTACTTTTGTCGCTTCTGCATCTCTTACATTTAATAGTTTCCCTTTTAATGGAAAAACACCATATTTATCACGTCCTATTATTTCTAATCCTGCTATTGCAAATGCTTTCGCTGAATCACCTTCTGTTAATATTAAAGTGCATTGTGCTGATTTTTTAGTTCCAGCCCAATTAGCGTCATCTAGTTTTGGTATTCCTCTTAATGTTGTTTGTTTTTTTCCATCTGTTTTTGACAATATTTCAGTTGAATCTTTATATTCACTATATTTTAACGCTTTCTCTAATATTCCTGTTTTGGCTACTTTTTCTATAAATTTTTCACTTACATCAAATGTTGATCCAAATTTATCTGGATTTGTTGTTAAGTATTCTTTAGTTTGACTATCAAACGAAGGATTCTCTATTACAGATTTCAATATAATCATCATATTATCTTGAATAATATTTTGTTTAATTGTTATCTTTTTTCTTTTGATTCCCTTTGTTTTTACATAATTCTGTAATTTCCTACTTATTAACTTTGCCACATAATCTACGTGTTTTCCACCTTTATATGTGCATACTCCATTTACAAATGATATTTGTTCAAATCGGTCATCATTTGATGCACTTACTATAATTGACCATCTATCATCTATTTCTTCATATACTCGTGGAGTTTCTGATTTATCTCCCATATATAAATCTGCATATTTCTCAAATGATTTATACTCTAATTTTTTACCATTAAAATATACTATCACTTCAGGACCTGTTGTAGCTGTGCAATCATAAACTCTTTTCTTTATTAATTGAATTATATCTTCATCTAATTCTTTCATACCAAATCTTTCTAAATCTGGATAAAATGTTATTTTTGTGTATGGTTGTCCTTTATATATATTTATTTGAGGATCATCTTTTTCATCCATATTATTTTTAAAAGTTTGAATATATAATAATTGTCTTTTACTATCAACTGTTTCTATTATGAATTTTTTACTAAATATATTTGTTAATTTAGCTCCATATCCATTCTTTCCACCTGTGATTTTTTTTTCATCTTTATCATAATTTGTGCTTGTTAATAAATTTCCAAATATCATTTCTGGAACATAAATACTGTATTCATTATGGATTGCTACATCTATACCTTCTCCATTATTATATACTGATATCATATTCTCTTTTGCATTTATATCTACTTTTATTTGAGTTACTTTTATTGCTGATGTTTTATTCAATCTCGTGTATTGGTCTATAGCATTCACTAATATTTCATCAAATATTTTATATAATCCTGGAACTATATTTATTGTTTTCTTTAATATTTTGTTACTCTCTTCGTCATATACATATGTTTCTATTTCACTCATTTCTACTGAACCAATATATGTATCTGGTAATTCTTTGATATGTTCCAATTGAGATTTCTTCTTATATTTATTCTCGATTGAGTTTTTATCTGAGATCTCTGTAGCTATTTTTTTTGTTGTTTTCTTAATAGACATAGTTACTATAATATTATATAATGACTATTATTTATATACTTTGTTTTCAGTTTTTTTATAAATTAGTTATAATTATGTTATTGGATATCTATTTTTATTAGAAATATTACAATATTACAGTAGCAATTTTGAATAGAAAATAAGTAAAAGTTGTAAAAAGGCGTTATCGTTTTTTTATAATAAATTTAATGGGATAATAGAGTTAATAAATTTACATGCATATCATTTTTATTTAATAATTTAAATTCTTCGCAATTTAGGACAATTATTTCAAATTTGTATCTAAAATAAAAATCATCAAAGAAATTTTCCATATGATTTAATAATTCTAGTGGTGTGTAGAGTCTTTTTAAATTTTTAGGAAATTTTATTATTGTTTCGGTATCTTTTCCATGATTATTTAAAGAAAAATTATAATCTAATATTAATTCTTCAATATTATCAGATAATTTATTAAATATAGATAGATCATTAGAATAATTATTTCTAATATTTAGATATTTTATATTTTTGGGTAAATTATTTATATTTTCTTCTTCAAATCCATTAGGACACATATAGTTAAATAATTTTAAATGAGTTACTGATTCGGGTATTTCTTCATATTTAGTATAGTTAGATATCATAAGATATTTTATAGTTTTAGGAAAATCTTTTATTGAATGGTTATAGTTTTCTGGTAATTCTACATATTCTATTCCTGTTGGTAATATTAATTTATTTATGTTACATTCTCCACTTATTCCTGCTGTTTCTAAAAATACTAATTTTTTTAAATTTTTAGGTAAAGTAGGTATTCTAATAGAGTTATTAAAAATAAGAGTAATATATAATTCTTCTAAATAGTATGAAAAATTATATATAGTTAGTAATTGATATGTTGAAAAATTTATTGATAAAGATTTTAAATTTTCTGGAATTATTATTTTTTTATCATAATTGGTGAATTCTGTTCTAGATGTTCCAATAGAGCATCTTCCTTCTATATTTATTTCTTCTATTGTATCAGGTATTGTAATATTATCATTTATATTTACTTTAAAAATGATTCTTTTTATGTTATTTGGTATTATTTTAAATATAAATTTTAGAGGTATATTAAAAGATGGTTTTATTTTCAATGTATTTATTTCTTGATCTTTTAATTTTACTGATAAATTTGATATATATGATTCTTGATCTGCTTCAACTATAAATTCTTTTAAATAAATAGAATTATTTTGATTATTATCATAAGTATCGTAAATTTTATTTTTTAAAATGGATTCGGATTTTTTTAATAATTCTTTATCAAATAAATAGATTGGTTCATTATTATTTTCATTAAATATAAAATTATTATATATTTTTACTTTATCTAATAATATTTTTTCTTTTTTTTGATATTTTATTTCTGTTTCATCTTCATTTTTATCTAAAGATTTTATTAATTTCATTTGATTTCTTAATTCATTTATTTTTTCATCACTGTTTAAGTTATATGATTCTATAATAATATTAATATCTTCTATTATATCAGATAATTTTTTAAATTTTGATAAATTTTTTTTTAAATTTGAATGGATTTTATCAAAATCGTTTATATCTTTTTCAAAATCATCATCTATTATTTTCTTTTTTTTTATGAGATTATAATTATTAAAACTTTTATTAGATCCAAAATAATTTTGAGAATTCATAGAACCGATTGATATGGATTGATTATAATCATCTGATTTAGATGGTGTATTAGTAAAAGATGACATTAATATTCCATTATTTTTTGTATTATCATCATTATATAATTTTGATATGGGTTCTTTACCAAATTCTAATTTTAATTCAGGTGCTGTTCCAATTGTAAATGCTGAACTTGATATTGATATAAAATTATTATAGGTATTCATATTAAATATATAAGAATATATTAAATTTTTTATATATTATATTTATTTTATATATTAAATCATTTTTACTATTATTAAATTTATTTTTTATAATTTTGACATACTAGTCACAAATTTTTAAATACTTTTTTAATATATTTTTATAATTTCATATAAATTTATAAAAATGTTAGATCATTAAATATTAACAAATTGTCTTTAAATACGTTTTTTCATATATTTTTATAATTTCATATAAATT
>Ga0169931_10003061_pt1 | contig 26820 bp, 22 predicted proteins | sample Kivu_15m_20L_FD_129675 | JGI IMG/M metagenome (GOLD analysis project Ga0169931, IMG submission 129675) | Freshwater microbial communities from Lake Kivu, Western Province, Rwanda to study Microbial Dark Matter (Phase II) - Kivu_15m_20L... | ecosystem: Environmental > Aquatic > Freshwater > Lake...
CTGTAAAGTTGGGAATCAAACAAAAAAGCCCCAGGCCATCCCGGGGCGCGTGCACCATTTCGAACTTATTTGGCAAGTACCCCCGGCGGGAATCGAACCCACAACCTGCGGAGTAGAAATCCGCTGCTCTATCCAGTTGAGCTACGGGGGCTGCTGAGTTCTCATCCTAAACAGGAGGGGCACACCAGCCAAGAACGACTCTCAGGGTGGCAGGCAGAACTGGATCAGCTTCACCAGCGCCACATTGGCCACCAAAACCGCCACGATTCCGCTGACAACCCCGCTGGTGGCGGCGCGGCCCACCCCCTCCGTTCCCTCCCCTGCATGGATCCCTTGGTGGCAAGCCAGGAGACCCACCAGCCAGCCGAACACCACCGTCTTGGACAACGACGGGATCAGATCCCTCATCCGCACCACCCGCCAGGCTTCCTCCCAAAACCGGGTGGAGGTCAGGCCCCCGGACAGGGATTCCATCAAATCCGCCGAAACCAGAGCCGCCAGGGCGATCACACCGGTCAATAGTGGTAGCGCCACCATCAGGGCAACCATGCGGGGGGCCACCAACACCCGCGCCGGTTCCCTCCCCAGCACGCCCAGCGCATCCAGCTGTTCACTGACACGCATCGCCGCCAATTCAGCGGCCACACTGGCGCCGGAACGGCCGGCAGCCATCAACCCGGCCGACAGCGGTGCCAATTCCACCACCACGGCAAGGGCCAGGCCCTGGGGTAAATACATGGCCGCCCCGGGGCCGGCCACCCGCACCAAAGTCTCGCGCACGTGGATCCAAACGACGATACCAATGGCCGCTCCGGCCACGAGCGCCAACGGCATCGCCTTGATCAACGCGGATTCCAAAGGCCCCGCCAGCCAACCCGGCTCGCGGAAAACCCCGGGAATGGAGAGGGTGGCCCGCCATGCCAAACGGCCCACCTGACGGGCCCCGGACTTCAGGCCCTCCAGACCCAGGAAAGCCGCCAAGGGATTCATGATTTTTCCGCGGGAGGCTTTCGACAGCACCAGGTCCAATGACGATCGGAATTGGCCCAGACCGTGTCGCCAGGGACACCCAGCGGGACGACCAGCCGCCGAACCTCTTCCAACGTCAGGGCGGCATGAAGACTTTCGGCAAAAAGGCGGCGAGCTCTCTCCGATTCATCCGCGGCGTGGGTGCCGACCAAATGCGTCAATTCTGACGTGCTGGCAGGCCGGAACAAATCCCTGATAAAGACCCATCCACCGGGGGCCAGCACCCTCCAGGCTTCCCGGATCGCCAGCCCCGGTTCGGGCAAATGATGGATCAGGCTGTTGGAAACCACCAGGGGAAAAACACCGTCCCGGTAGGGCAGTCGCTGGGCTCGCGCCTGCACCCACCCAAGTTTTCCAGCATGCCCCCCGCCGGCGACCTTTTGGGCAATGGCCAGCATGGATCGGGCCGCATCCAGCGCCACCAGAACGGCGTTGGGAATCTGTTTCCGAATCAACAGGGGAATCAATCCGTTGCCGGCACCCAAATCCAGAATGGGGCCACGCATGTCGCTAGGGGGCACCACCCGGGCCATGTCATCAACAAAGACAGCGTTCACGCGATCATGATTTATGGCATGGTAGGCAGCGGCCTCGGAGGGATCATCCATCACCTCCGGTTCGAGAATCCGGTCTAGCACGCTTTCATTTCCGGATGGGACCGGACCGAAGGGGACCCCAAGTGGGGCAACCCGAACCGTTGGCGGCGGGCTTTCTCCCCCTGGAATTGGTCCAGTAAAAAGTGGCGGAAGGCCACGTCCTGGGCACCCCGGGCATCCCAGTAGGTGAGAACATGAGAGGTAACGGGAGAAAGATTGGCAACTTGATCAAGCCAGACAATTCCAGCATCCTGGACAAGATGGCGTGTTCTTGGATGATGCCAGGCGATCTGGGTGGCCAAACACCCCTGAGGGGGTATCCGACAAAAGCAACTACTTATGAGCAAAGGACTTGCGTCTTCCAGCAAATAGATCATCCGGTCAATGGCGCTGTCCACAGCCCCAGGAAACCAGCGATGGTTCAGCTCGTCCATCACAGATTGTGGGGGGTGTAACACCAACATTGCCGGTTCTCCGGTTTGTGACATTGATTCTACCTGCGAGGTGGCAAAAACGGAATACCAGCGTGGGAGAAAATTATCGGTTTTGCCACAAGCTATTACGGGCCAAGGAGAAGAAAATTGTGGGGGGACCGTAAACAACAATATGGTTTATTTTTTGATTTATAAAAATATCTAAAGATTTCTTTTCTGTTATAAAAAAACCCGCCGAGGGTGCGTGCCTCGGCGGGTCGGAACTTGAGTGAAGAGGGCAGTACTATGTGCCGGACCGTTTTGCCGGGTCAAGGGCTGTTGTGTATTTTTTTCCCACCGATTGGAAAGTTTTCATCCCTTCTTTACAAAACGGGTCCCTCAGCGGCCTCAACCGAACTTCTGGTTGCGCATGCATCCAAAAAGGTGCAAAACTGGAAATATTCCCGAAGGCGGGCCAAATACCCCAACCGGCCTTCGCTTCCTCTTTTCTTGATCCAAACCTTAAAGTAGCATGGACTTGCGGTTAGGCCTGTTCCATGGCCTGATCTTTTGGCGTTCATGCGGTTGGTGCCGGCAGCCATGGGCCCGTGGTCTGCTTGTTTCCTGACACGCGTGAACATTTCCAATTTCACTTGAAGGAGGGGGGTATCATTCGTCCACCATTTGATCGCAGCGCGCCTGCACCGCAGGATCGCGGACATCGAGTCAACGACCAGATTCGCATTAGCCCCATTCGCCTGATCGGCGCCGAGGGTGAACCCATTGGTGTGGTTCCCACATCCCAGGCGATGGACATGGCCCGCGAGGCCGGCCTGGATCTGGTGGAGGTCGCTCCCAATGAGCGCCCCCCGGTGTGCAAAATTCTGGATTACGGCAAATTTCGTTACGAGCAGTCGCGCAAGGCGAACCGCTCCAAGGTCCACCAGCAGAAGCTGAAGGAAGTCCGCGTCCGCCCGAAGACCGGCGACCACGATGTCGAGGTGAAGGTCAACGCCGCACGGAAGTTCCTTGAGAACAAGGACAAGGTCCTCATTCTGGTCCAGTTCCGCGGCCGCGAGATGCAGCACCTCCAGGAGGGCAAGAAAGTGCTCGACATGGTGCTGGAAAGACTTTCCGACATCGCCAAGGTGGAACGCGGAGCCAGCATGGAAGGCAAACGCATGTCCGCCATGCTTGCCCCCAAGTGATCATCCCTCACCGTCCCAACGGCTGACGGAATCCCCGCCGGGTGGGGTCGCCCCGCGGGGAAAAGCTGCCCGGCCCCCTCCCGGCCGGCCCGACCAAGACCGATTCCCCTTCCCCGGTTCATGTTCCAAGGAGCGCCGCCATGGCCAAGCCGAAGCCCCAACGCCGACAGTTCCTCGCCAACTCCGCCGCCGTGACGGCCATGGCCCTGCCGGCCGCAAGCTACAACAAGGTTCTCGGTGCCAACGAGCGGATGGGCGTCGCCTTCATCGGCGTGGGAGGCCGCTGCCAGGCCCATCTGAGCGTGGTGAAGGACCTTGCCTCGTCACGCAAGGACGTCGCACCGGTCGCGGTTTGCGATGTGTGGGACGGCCATTCCGGCAAGTACACCCGCATGAACGGCGGGGTGAAGGAGGAGAAGGTCTACAACCAGGGCCTTTACCCCTCGGCCAAAGTGGTCGGGCTCAATCCCGATGACAAGCGCCATGTCACCAAGGACTACCGGCGCATCCTGGAACTGCCCGAGGTGGATGTGGTCTGCATCGCCACCCCGGACCACTGGCACGCCAAGATCAGCATCGACGCCGCGGAAGCCGGCAAGCATGTCTACTGCGAGAAGCCGATGGTGCGCACCATCAACGAGGCGCACGCCGTGGTGGACACCATGCAGAAGAAGAACCGGGTCATGACCGTGGGAGTCCAGTCCATGGCCGACCCGGTTTGGCGGATGGCGAATCAGGCCATCCGGTCCGGCCTGATCGGGCATGTCGCCCAAGGCCAGACCAGCTACTATCGCAACTCGCTGGAGGGCCAGTGGCGCTACTACCGCCTGTACCGCCAGATGAATCCCAAGACCATCGACTGGAACATGTTCCTCGGCAAGGATTTCAATATCTTCCCGGGCGTGCCCCTGGGCCCCGATGTTCCGTTTGACCGCGCCACCTTCGCCCAATGGCGCTGCTACTGGCCGTTTGGCGGAGGCATGTTCACCGACCTGTTCGTCCATCAGACCACCCACATGCTGGAGGCCATGGGCATCCGCTACCCGGGGCGCGTGGTGGGCGCGGGCGGCCTGTACCTGGAATACGATGGCCGTGATGTGCCTGATGTGGCCACCATCGTCGCCGACTTCAACGAGGGCTGCCAGTTGAGCATCAGCGCCACGATGATCAGCTCCTACCCGATCGAGGAGGTCATTCGCGGCCGCCTGGGGACCATCAAGTTCGTCAAGAACGGCTACCAGGTGATCCGGGACGATCCCGACAAGCGCGCCGGTATTCCCGCCCGCCTGGAGCAATCCATCCCCGGCAATCTGGTGGAATCCAAGACAGGCTTCGTGGACAAGAACGACGACACCAAGGCGCTTTGGAGCAATTTCCTCGACTGCGTCAAGAAGGGCGACCGCAACACCTGGAGCACCCCGGAACTGGGTGCGGCCGCCTTCACCACGGTGGCCCTGGGCGTGCAAAGCTACCGCACGGGCAAGGTCATGTTCTGGGATCCGGAACTGCGCAAGCCTGCCGAGGCGGACAGTTCTTGGGCCGCCAAGCTGGAAAAGCGCAGCAAGGATCGGGGCAAGCCCAACCAGATCCAGGGTTGGGCCGGTGGCGACCGGGGCAGCGTGGTCGTCCCCAACGACTACATGAAACTCGCCGGTCCATGGACCGAAGGCAAAGATCCCGCCCCCGAAGGTGTCGGCGAATAACCGACTGATTCATAGCCTCTATTTGGAAAGCCCGGCCGGCTACCCAAGCCCGCCGGGCTTTGCCGTTTCTGCCGGCTTGGCCAATCCTGACGATTGGCCGAAAAATGGTCCGTGCCGCCAGGCAATTCCTTTCGGTGTCCGGGTTTGGCTTGGGGCAGACGGCAGGCCCGCCCGATGGAGTTGGCGTGGGGGCCCGAACTCCACCATGGACCAGCAACTTGATCGGCACCGCAGAACGAATCCCGGCGCTCCAACGCCTCGCCCTGCTCATGGCGATGGCGTTGAGCGTTTTTGCTGTGGGTTGCAGCCTCACCGAAAAACTGTCCCTGAAACCGTCTTCTTCCAAATCTCCCACCGCGGCGGGCCTGGACTCCAAATCCCTGGTGGATCTGGGAACCCTATCCCAGTCCAGCAGCAAGGCCGGGTTGGATATGTCCGGCCTACTGGAGGAAGCCGAGGCACTGCGGGCCAAGAAAATCGCCTGCGCGAGGGGGCCCAAGCGAAGCATGCTGGTCCTGTCCGGCGGCGGCAGTTACGGGGCCTTCCAATCGGGTGTCCTTCGCGGCTGGGGCGAAACCGGGGGCCGGCCAGAATTCGATGTGATCACGGGGGTGAGCACCGGCGCCCTGGTGGCCGCCATCACCTTTCCCGGTCCCGACATGGATACGATCGGCGAGGTCATTTTCACCTCGGTTTCCAACCGCGACATTTTCAAGAAACGCAACATCGTGCTCGGACTGACCCAGGGTTATGTGGCGGACACCAAACCGCTGCGCGAGTTGATCGACGCGATGGTGACCGATGAATACTTGGATCGCGTGGCCGGCCAGCAAGCGCAGGGACGCAGGTTGTACATCGGCACCACCAATCTGGAGACACGCCGCCAGGTGATCTGGGACATGGGCAACATCGCGCTGAAACATCGCACCGACAAAAACGCCAAGAAATTGTTCCGCGACATCCTGCAGGCCTCCGCCGCCATTCCGGGCATGTTCCCACCGGTCACCATTCCCATTGAGGTGGGCGGCAAGGTGTATGAGGAAAAGCATGTGGATGGCGGCGTGACCGCCGGTGTTTTCCTGCGGCCCTTCGCGCTGAATGTCGGCGGGCCCCAGGAAGATCTGGCTGGCTCCGACATCTACATCCTCGTGGCCGGCAAGTTGTATGCTGATCCGGGGCCTGTAGGCAAGGACCTGATGTCCCTGGGAAGCAGCACCGTGGCGGCCCTGCTATCGGGACAAGTCCGCGACGAACTGGCCGAGATCTACGCGGTAAGCGTCTTCCAGGGCATGCATTTTCACTTGGGCGCGGTTCCTGAGAGCTACCCCACCACCATGAAATCATCCGAATTCGACAAAAAGGAAATGCGGGAATTGTTCCAGGAAGGTCGCCGCCTGGGCCAGACCGGCATCCTTTGGCGCAAGACTCCGCCCGGTGCCAGCCCCGGCGAGCAACCGGAAGTGCGCGGCGGCAATCACCTCTATCAGATGCCCGGAAAATCCAGGGTTCCCGATTGGGTGAAGTGATTCTCCGGGCAAATCATGTCGCCTGACCCCACAATCCTCCGGTGGCCCATGGCATGGTAGGCTGGAAATATTCCATCCTGGACAAGCCGGCATGAGTTCCCTCACCAGCACTTTCCTGCATGTTTTGGGATCCCTCTGGACCCTGCCGAATACCGTTCTGGGGCTGACCGCCTGGCTGCTGCTGTACCCTGTGGGGGCCCGTTGCCGGCTGGTGCGCGGGGTGTTTGAGATCGAGGGCCCGCCAATCCGCCGCCTGCTGAAATCCTGCTTTGGCGGGGCCATTGGCGTCACCTTCGGCCAAACGGTCCTTTCCTGGAATCAAATCACCCACGGGTTGGCCCGGGAACACGAGCGGGTTCATGTGCGCCAGTACCTGGTTTGGGGGCCATTTTTCCTGCCAGCCTATGGCCTGGCCTCCTTGTGGGCTTGGCTGCGGGGAGGCAATCCCTATTACGCCAATCCGTTCGAGCGACAGGCCTACGCGATCGCCTGCATCGGTCCACTGGAAGAGTCGGAGGAGCACACCCTATGACCCTCGCCACACTGGTTGGCTTGATTGGTATGGCCTGCCATCCGCTCCACCCGGAAGTGGCCCTTGAGCAGAAGCGGCCCAATGTGGTGGTCATCATCACTGATGATCAGGGGTACGGGGATATCGGAGCCCATGGCAACCCGGTGCTGAAAACCCCGCACCTGGACAGATTGCACGCTCAAAGTGCGCGGTTCACCAACTTCCTTGTTTCCCCCACATGCTCGCCCACCCGGGCGGCCCTGCTTACCGGCCGTCACGAATTCAAAAACGGGGTGACCCACACCATCCTCGAGCGTGAGCGGTTGGCGCTTTCCGCCAGTACCCTGCCCCAGGCGATGCGTGAGGGTGGCTACACCACCGGCATCTTTGGCAAATGGCACCTGGGTGATGAAAACGCTTACCTCCCTGAAAGAAGGGGATTTGACAAAGTCTGCATCCATGGGGCCGGCGGGATCGGCCAAACCTACCCGGGCAGTTGCGGCGATGCCCCGGGAAACACCTACACCAATCCCGCCCTATGGTGCGACGGTGCCTTTGTGAAGGAAACCGGCTACTGCACGGACATCTTTTTTAGGCGGGCCATGAACTGGATGGCGGAGGTGGATGGGAGGCAGCCGTTCTTTTGCTGGATCGCGACCAACGCACCCCACGCCCCCTTGCAAGTCCGCCCTGAGGATGAGGCACGTTACGCAGGCAAGGTGACCGCCGAGCAGGCCAAATTCTTCGGCATGGTCGCCAACATCGATGACAACATCGGCCGGTTGATGGCCTTTTTGCAGGAACGGAACCTGCGGGAAAATACCCTGATCCTTTTCCTCACCGACAACGGTGGCACTGCGGGGGTGCCGGTGTTCAACGATGGGATGCGCGGCGCCAAAGGAAGCGTCTGGCGCGGTGGAACCCGGGGCTGTTCCCTCTGGAGCCTGCCCGGCCGGATCCAACCCGGGGACATTGGCACGCTGGCCGCCCATCTGGATGTGGCGCCCACCCTCATGGATTTCACCTGCACCCCGGTTCCCGATGCCCTGCGCAACCAAATGGAGGGTCGTAGCCTCACCACCCTGTTGCGCGACAAGACAGCCCATTGGGAGCCCCGCATGCTGGTCAGCCATTTGGGCCGCTGGCCGGCCGGCAAGGCTGATGCTCACGCCCGGCGGGTCACCGCAATTCAGGACGGGCGGTGGAAGCTGGTTCAACCCTTGGCAGACAGGGATGGACCGTGGCAACTGTATGATCTGGCAATAGACCCGGGCGAGAAAAAGGATGTGGCAAAACAACACCCGGAATTGGTGCGGGCCATGGCGGAACACCATGACGCCTGGTGGCGATCCGTCCGGCCCGGCCTGGTGAACGAAAACTTTTCGGGGCCCGCCATCAACCCCTTCAAGGAACGGTATTGGAGGCAGTTTCCCGCTGAAAAGCCCGCCGCAGGGCGTTGACAAGCGCCCCTAGAATGGCAGTTTCTCCCGACCAGGGAAACACAGGGCCCGGATCACCCGGTTTCAATTCTGAGCAGGCGACAAGCCATGAGGCCTGGGGCGAAGGCCTGCCATCAGGATTCAACCAATCTTCGAGCAGCGGCAAAACCTCCCCACCATGCGGCAATTCATCGGGATTAATCCCACGCCAGTGTGCCAATGCTCCCGCGACATGATGATTCACGGCGTTTGCGTTGCCGGATCTCGCCTTGACCAGGGCCGCCGCCAAACGGATCAGTCCCTGCATCCAGGACTTCCGGGGACCGGACTGGGCACGCCAAACCTGTTCCCACACCTCGTGGGCCTCCCACGGAAAGCCGTGGAGCAGCAGATCCCAACCGCGCCAGTAAGCAACTTCTTTCAGGTTCGCCAGGATGTCCCCGGGGAATTCGCACGGGGCGGGAGGTTTTTCACCGGGGGTGAACGCCCGATTGGGAAGGGGAATTCCCGTCAGGCCGGGGAATGTCCACGCTGGTCATTTCACGCGGGCAAAAACCAGGGTCAGGTCATCCCGCAGGCCTCTGCCGCCCGCGTGATGGCGCAGTGCGCGCACTACCTTGTCCATGATCTTCTCACCAGAGGGATCGGTCAGCGCCAGGGCGTGGTCCAATCCGGAAAGGCCGAACGGTTTGCCCTCCGGGGATTCCAGGTCGGTCACCCCGTCGGTGTAAAGAACCAGCAGATCGCCCTGACCCAGGGACACCTGGGATTCGTTGTAACGCTCGTGGCGATCAAGACCGAGCGGCAATCCGTCGGCCATGTCCAGCACCCGCCTTCTCCAGCCGTCCGGACCCTGCAAAAGCAACCGCGGTGGGGGATGGCCTGCCAGGGCGAAGCGCAGCGTGCGGGTTACCGGCTGGTACACCCCGTAAAAAGCCGTGACAAAGGTGTCCAGCGCCGAGTTGCAACGATCCGTAAGGTGCCGGTTGAGGTAGGAAAGGAAAGCCCCAGGCGCCCGTTCCTCCTGTGGGCAGACATGCGCCAAGGTATGAACAATGGCCATCAGCGACGTGGCAGAGGCCCCGCTGCCCGAGACATCAGCCACCAAAATACCCAAAGTCCCGTCGGGATGGCTGAAGAAGTCGTGGTAATCACCCCCGGCCCGACGGGCCGTCTGGTGGTGCCTTTCCAACACCAGCGAGGGCACAGTCGGCACCCGCGCGGGCAGCATGGAGGCCTGCACCTTTTCCATGCGCCGCAACTCGAAATCCAGCTCCTGGACTGATTGTTCCAGCTGTCGAGCCAGGATCAGGTTGTGGCTGGCCCGCCCGTACAGGTTGCCGGTCAGCACCAGGTCCGGCAGCTTTTCAGGGTCGAACCCGTTGGACGATTTGCTGAGCAGGGCCACCAGCACCAGGGCGCGCCCCTGGTCGTACATCGGGATCGCCGCCAGGGACCGGAAACCCTGCAGGTGCTCGTGCGCCGGATCGGCCGGATCCACGCGCAGGTTTTCCAGGATGCGTGGCTCGTTGCCGTACAGCAGTTCCCCCAGGATGCCACCGGTCACAACGGGCAGTTTTTCCCGCTGCAACCAGGGGTCGATTTCCTCTTTCCACCGGCTGGACCGGGTCACGCGGTAATGCGGGCTGGGCAGATCCCGACGGCTCACAGCCACCAAACCATCGTTGGGAAGGAGTTGCCGCAGGTGCCTCAGGTACACCTTGGCCATGTTCTGGGGATCAGTCTGGCGACTGAGTTCCCGCATGGTTTCGGTAACCAGGGCCAACCGTTCCTGCAGGGGCAACAAATGCAGGGCGGCGGGAAGCGGTGCCCCCGGCGGCATGCTCGGCGAATTCGGTTCCTGGGCACCAGGCGGCTGGGAGGCCATGAACGATCCTGCGCAGGGCCGGGCTGATTACGGTGCCCGCAAATCGGGGGAAGTTCAGCCCCCGCGCCAAGCCCCCATGGCCTTGGCTTCTCCAGTTGTTGTAGGAAATCTGAAAGATCCGACGATGGGGGCCCATCACCCAGTTGGCGCGACCTTGCCGGTGCCCGGATCCAGGATCAGCCTCTGCGGGGATCCACCGCCGGGCGGGCGCCCAGGGGATTGCGCCGCCAGCGCCGGCAGCATGAGGGGCACAGGTCAAAAACAGCGTGGTGCCCGGCAGGTTCCACGGGGGCCGGCTCATCCGCAGGCAGGCCGCGCAGCAACCGTGTCACGGCCCCCAGGTTGTCCCGGGTGAAATCATCATCCACCAATCCGCGGTCCCGGTTGGCCAGGCGAACCTCCACACGCATCTCGTAACGCGATTCGTCCCGTTCCATCTGTCGGCCACACAGGTCGCATTGGCAGTTCAACATAAGGACGATCCCAGACCCCTGAAAATATCACGGCCACGGCGTGAAGAAAGGCACCGTGGCCCCTATCATCTAGTGCAACGGATACGGGGGGTTGATGTCAAGCAAAAAGCGGTCGCAACGGAGCGAAAATCCACCCCGCCCAAGTACATAATATCTTAAAACGGATATTAAAAATATTATAAGTCAGTCCGGGAAACCGCGCGAAAGGTCAGGAATGCCGTCAACGATCGGGGACATCGTCTCCAAATACCTGGGGCTGATTCGGTTCAGCCACACACTATTTGCGCTGCCGTTCGCTCTGTCGGCGGCCACCATCGCCTGGGGCCGGCATGGTTTTTCATGGGCCAATCTGGGGGGAATCCTGGCCTGCATGGTCACCGCCCGCAGCGCGGCGATGGCCTTCAACCGTCTGGCGGACCGCGACATCGACGCCCAAAACCCGCGCACTGCCGGAAGACACCTCCCGGCGGGCCTGCTGTCCGTGCGCGCGGTGGCGCTGTTCTTCTGGATTTCCTGCGCCCTGTTCGTCGCCAGCTCCTCAGTTTTCCTGCTGGAATCGAACCCGGTTCCCCTGATCTTCTCCGTACCCCTGCTGGTATTCCTCTGTGGCTACAGCCTTGCCAAAAGGTTCACTTCCCTGGCCCATTTCTGGCTGGGTCTGGCCCTGGGACTGGCCCCACTGGGCGCCTGGATCGCCATCCGCGGGTGGGCCACGCTGGGAGAACTGCCTGTCCCGTGTTTTCTGGGCCTGGCGGTCATGTTCTGGGTGGCGGGCTTCGACATCCTGTACGCCACGCAGGATGCCGATTTCGACAAGAAGGCCGGCCTGCACAGCCTTCCAGCCCGGTTCGGCGTCCGGGGCGCCCTGCGGTTGGCCCGGTTGTGCCACGCCATCATGCTTGCCTGGCTGATCCCGCTTTACTGGCTAGCCGGTGACCTGTTGGGAATCCCTTACCTGGTGGCCCTGGGGGGGGTAGCCGCCCTGCTGGCCATGGAGCACGCCCTGGTAAGCGAGGATGACCTCACCCGCATGAATGCGGCCTTTTTCACCATGAACGCCATCGTGGGTATCGGCTTGTGGCTGGTCATTCTGGAGGAAGTCCTCCGGCACACCGGGTGGCTGAAACCCTGGTGATTATTTCTTCCCCAGGGACCGGATCCAATCGCTGATCAAACGCACTCCCTCCTCATCGGGAAGGTGGCTGGCCAAGGGAGGCATCTGTCCGGTGCCCCGGGTGGAAATACGCTTCAGCAGCACTGAGCGTTCCGGGCTGCCCGGCGCCACCAGGCGAGCATCCGGCAAATCAAAGGTGGTATGGAGCGGCTTCTCATCCAGCAGCCTCATCTGGTCCAGCGATGTCGCGAATTCCAGATTGATCCGCGCATTGCCGCCCCCCGCCTCCTGGTGACAGGCGGAGCAGTTGCTGTGCAGCCAACTGCGCGCCCGCAGATTCAAATCCGCCGAGGTATCCCGCGGGTTCACCAGCGCCGGATATTTCGCCGGGGGCAACAACCTCCCCTGGTCCGACAGGGGGCGCTGTCCCGGTTGCGGACCCAGGTTTTTTTCCCATTCCGCCAAAGCTTGATCTTTCAACCCTAGTGAAACACCCCGAGAACGCGCCTCAGCCAACGCCGACTGGCGGTAATCGGCCTCCGGTACAACCGTGCCCAGCGCCCCCAGCACCTGGATTTGCCCGGCTTTCCCGCCCGAATAATCCATCACCGTGTTCATTTGCGCGGTGCATAATCCCAACGTGAAATTGGCGGCCCGGGTGTGGCAGACCATGCATTCGGCCCGGCTGGGATACCGCCATTTCTGCCGGCGCGTTTTCCCATCCGGACCAGTGTGGATGACCTCGCGTTCCGCGCCGTCAGATGCCACCAGTGTGGCTGCGTTACCCGAATCATCCCAGCGGTAACTGTAGCCGGCCCACTCATTCTGCTGTTTCACCATCAGGCGGGATTCGATCCATTGCTTCCGCCCGGGCTGGCCCGCATCAGGGACCGTGGCGAAACTCTTGAGGATCACGGTGCCATCGGGGAAATTCCAGCCGCCCTTCCCGGTCAGGGTCGCGGGACCGGCCGGTCCGTCTCCCTTGCCGACAGGCAACGCGATGTACCGCTCCTTCAACAGCCCGTCCGACCAAAAGGGCGCGTTCACCTGATAGGGCACCAAGCCCCGCGCCACCTGGTGACCGGCCACCGAAAGGAACAAGCCGGTGTCCTTCAGGTCCAGAGGAAAGGCCTTCGCCTGGGTTTCCGCAGGACGCTTCTCCAGTGTGTGGATGGCTCCCTTGGCATTGTGGTCGCACAGGATCAGGTCGCCACGACTGTTGAAGCCGAAGGCGGTGATCTGGAAGGGGGTATCCACCAATTCGCGATTCCAAAGCACCTTGGCGCCATCATGCTTCACAGCCCAAACGCGCCCGGTGGAGTAATCTCCGTAGACATAGGCACCGGAAAGGTCCGGGAGGGACGCCTCACCCGGAGGGATCACCACGCCGCCCGTCAGGGACCGGAATTGCGCATGATGGTGTTCCACCGTGGGCGGGGAGATGGGAGTGGGGCCGGCCACCCGCTTTTCGTGGAAGGGCGCGCTGCCTTCCTTCACGCTCCAGCCGTAATTGGCCCCGGGCCTAATCAGGTAGGCCTGCTCGTACATGTCCTGCCCGTTGTTCCCCACCCAGATTTGCCCTGTGGAAGGATCCGAGCAAATCCTCCAGGGATTACGCAACCCGTAGGCGTAGGTCTCAGGGGCGAATCGTTTGTCGGAAACAAACGGGTTGTCGGACGGAACCGCATATCCCTTGCCATCACCTGTGCCTTCCACATCCAATCGCAACAGCTTGGCCTGCAGGGTGTCCGTCCGCTGCCCCATCTCATCGTTGTCCGAATCGGCGGTGCCATCGCCGGTTGTCACCAGCAGCTTGCCATCCGGGGCGAAGCAGAGGGCTGCACCGTTGTGGCCGTCCGACTCCCATTCGATCACGGTTTGCCCGGGCGCGGGGTCCAACTCGAGCGGGAACACCCGGGTGACCGTGTGCCGCGTGATGCGGGAAGCCTTGCTTTTCCTTTTGCCACCTTCCAGCGGGCCATTCCACCCCAGGTACACAAACGGCCGCTTGGGAAACTGGGGATGGAACGCCAGATCGTAGGCGGTACCCCCCTGGGGGGTGTCCCAGATTTTCCGGCCTTTCACCGGCTCCGTGGAATCCGGCTGGTCCAGGATCACCGACAGGGCGGTGGGACCATAGGGTGCATCCTGGTGGATCACCAGCAACTGGGCATTGGGTCCAGGTGGCCCGGACACCGGCTTGGCCATGATGGGAAACGGCGGGCTGTATCCCGGATACAACCGCTTGGGGCGGTAGGGGGACGGGGGCTCCGGCGTACCTGACAAGGCCGATGTGTCCACGGCCCCTTTTTCCAGTCCGGTCACACGGCGGACATCCGGACCGGCAAAGCGGATGCTGGGGTAATCCTCCGTCTGATGCAAAAATGCCGGAATTTTCCGCATTTTGATGGGGGCCAGGCAAGCGGGATCCGCCTGCCCGTTCCTGTCCCGGTTCATCCGGGCGATGTTCACTTGCCACACTTCTTCCGGGTTGGGCCTGCCCCCGGTCCGCAGCAAATCCTGCCAGGGAACCCTTGCCTCAAGCGTGTACCCAGCCCCCTGCCGCACCACCGCACAGCAGTGGGCTTGAAAGCCCTGCATGCAGTTTTTCCTTTCCCCGTCGTTCTCTAGCACACGAGCCTTGGCATCCGGATAAAAACGCGCGTAAACTTGCCCTTCCGGCGTGAAAACCCACTGAAAATAACCGGGCTTGTCCCCGGCGGGTTTCAGGTACAGTTCCACCGCGTCTCCCAACCAGGGGCGATCCTTGTCGGGGCTGGAATGAACCTCCGGGTCATCAACCTCCACCAGCAGGTACAGGGATTCCGCATCCCAAACCATTCTGCAAACGCCACCATCCCGCTGCTGACCCTTGTCACCCAACCAAGCCTGCGCCAAGGGCCCCAAAGGCGTCGCTTCCTTCCAGGCGGATTCATCCCCCTTCCCGTCCACGGTGATCGGCTGGAAAGTGTGGCGGCACACGCGATCGCCCGGTGTCTGGAGCGTCTCGCCCCGGATCAGCCCGGGCGGCGAATCAATCAGGGTCAATCCGACAACCAACGCCAGGCACCCATTCCAGTAGGCCCGTGTCATGGGAAAACTCCGCGCATCGTACTAGGCGTCAGGCCAGGCCAATCATTTCGAAATTTTACCCGTTTGCGAAATCCCCCTCCACACGGATGTCCTCGCCGGCGGTTTCCGCTGGATTTTGCCCGGCCCCTTCCCTAAACCGTGGTTTTGCCTGCCAAGTGGGATAAACCGATGCCCCTGTTGCCGGAAAAACCGCTTGTAGCCTCGGTCTGGATGCTGGCAGGAAGCCTGGTTTTCAGTTTCATGGGCTTTTTCACCACCCTGCTGGGCGACCAGGTCTCCTGGCAGGTGGTCGCCTTGGCCCGCAGCGGCCTGGCCTTTTTCTTCGCCCTCGTGCTCGCCCTGGCCGCCAGGGCAAAACTGGTTTTCCACGATTCATGGTTCCTTTGGCAGCGCAGCATTGCCGGATCCATCAGCCTGGTTTGCACCTTCCACGCGCTGACCAACCTGCCCCTGGCGGAAGTACTGATGGTCACCAACACCTACCCTGTGTGGTTGGCCCTGATCTCCTGGCCCATGATTGGTGAAAAACCCGGCTGGCAGGTCTGGATTTCAGCCGTGTTGGGTGTGACCGGCGTGGCCCTGGTGAAGCAACCCTGGTCCGGGGAAGGCTGGTCGCTCGACTGGCTGCCCCTCCTGACCAGTTTCATCGCCGCCTGGGCCACCGCCTTCGCCATGATCGGCCTGAACCAGTTGAAACACCTCGACACCCGCTCCGTGGTGGTGCATTTTTCCGGGGTGGCCTGCGTGTTCAGTTCCATCGCCCTTCTGTTCCTGCCGGTCGAATACCAGGCGGATAACGCCCTCGAGGGGCACGCGCCCTGGCTGCTGCTGGGGGTGGGCCTCACCGCCACCGCCGGTCAAATCTGCCTGACCAAGGCCTTCACGGGCGGCAGGGCCGCGGTGGTATCGGTGATCGGCCTTTCCCAAGTGCTCTTCGGGGCCCTTCTGGAGGGTTTCTGGTCCGGTCGATGGCTCAACGCTACGGGATGGGCCGGGCTGGGTCTGGTCACCTTTAGCACCGGATGGATCCTGCTGCGGCAGGGCACCCGCAAGCCGCAAACCATTGCCAGCAATGCCGTTTCGCCCAGGCGGCCGGATTAAGAAACCGAAAGGCCAAACGGGTTGCCCCCGCCGGGTGTCCTCGCCTATTTGCCACCTGGTCCAAGTGGCAAGAGGAGCCCTGTTCCCATGGTCGAGGAAAGCGTCGCAGAAGTTTCGGGTCAGTTGGCGGGGGGATTGCTTCAATGGCAAACCCTGCTCCCGTTGGTCATCTTCATCGCGGAGATGATGGTGGTGACCCTGGCGACCATCCGCATCATCTTCGTCGCGCGCGGCAAGCGCATGCTGGCGGCCATTCTGGGATTTTTTGAGATCTCCATTTGGCTTTTCGCCATCGGCCATGTCATGAGCAACCTCTCCAACCCCTGGTGCACCATCGCCTTCGCGGCCGGCTTCACCCTGGGCAACTACCTGGGCATCACGCTCGAGAGCAAGCTGGCCATCGGCACCCTGGGTGTCAGCATCTTCGCGCGCGGCGATGCCGAACCCCTGCTGAAAATGCTGCGAGACCACGGATTCGGCGCCACACGCGTCCATGCCGAGGGTTCCACCGGCCCGGTCCAGGTGGTGACCACCATCATCCCGCGGCGGGAGCGGGGACGCGTGGAGCGCCTGATCTCCAGGGTAGCGCCCGGGCAGTTCTTCGTGGTGGACGAGGTGCAGGAAACCGTCCGGGGTATTTTTCCGGCGTCCGGGTTCCGCCATCACCGCGGTTACACCCATCCGGAACACGCGGCGCCCGAACCGGCCAAGTCCGTCGCCTGACCTGTTTTTCAGTACACTCGATTCCAGGCGAGGGGGCGGTGCCACGCGCGCCGGCCAGCTCGTTTTGACCAGACCACACGGGGGGACAGACTGACATGGGCAAGATCGCGGTGATTTACGATTCACTCTCCGGCAACACCCAGAAAATGGCCGAGTTGGTGGGTGAAGGTGCCCGCCGGGTGGAGGGGATGGAGGTGCGGGTGATCAGCATCTCCGAGGCGGACGCCGCTGAGGTGGCCCGCAAGGCGGACGGCATCGCCCTGGGCAGTCCCTGCAACCTGGGCGTGATGAGCTGGCGCATGAAACGCTTCTGGGACGAGCAGATGGAACCGTTCTGGATGAGTCTCGACGGCAAGATAGGCTGCGCCTTCAGCTCCGCCGGGGCATGGGGCGGCGGTGCCGAGATCACCTGCCAAGCCCTGAACACCGTGCTGATGAACTTCGGCTTCCTCACCTTCGGCCTGACCGACTACGTCAGCAAGACCGCAAGCGCCCATTACGGCGCCATCTCGGTGCGCGAGGCGCGCGACGAGGAAATCAAGGAATCCTGCCGCAAACTGGGTGAACGCCTGGCCGAATGGGTGGGTGCCTTCATCGACCGCCGACCGGACCTGCACCCGCTGGTGCGGGAGCCGGGGCGCAAGCGGCCCGGGGCCTGAACCTCATGCCGACGCAGGCCGGGCCAGCCGCCCGGCCCGCAGCCAGCCGCCCTGGATCACCGCCTCAAAATGGGCGCGGTTTTCCAGCAACGACACATCCCCGAGCACATCCCCCCTCACCACCACCATGTCGGCCAGCTTGCCGGCCTCGACGGTGCCGATCTCCTTTTGCCAACCTAAAATTTCCGCACCGGTCCGCGTCGCGGCGATCAGCGCCTCGGCCGGCGTGAATCCGACATCCCGCACGAAAAAGGTGATTTCCTTGGCGTAGTCCCCGTGCGGATTCCAGGCGAAGCCGTAATCACCACCCAAGGCGACAGGACCTCCCGCACGGAGATAGCGCAGGGCGCTCACCTTTCCAGCGTCCAGCGTTTCCTGGTGGCCAGCCACCACCCTCTGCGACATGCCGAAAGCCGGCCCCCTCTCAATGCTGGCCTTCTCGAAATAGAGGGCGGGCACCATGGGCACCCTGCGCGCCAACATCAACTCGATGGCCTCATCATCCAGGAAAGTCCCATGCTCCACCGCGTCGTAGCCGGCTCGCACCGCGTTCTTGATCCCCTCAGTGGCCCGGCAATGGCCCGTCACCTTAAGACCGTGGTTATGGGCCACCCGAACCACCGCCGCCATCTCCTCGGCGGTCATGCACAGGGTGTGGTGGTCATTGGTATCCGGGGCGGCCGCATCCCCGGTGGGGTAGGTCTTCACCCATTCCACGCCGTCCTTCACCAGCTTGCGCACTGCGGCCCTGGCTTCGTCAGGCCCGTTGACCAGCAACACCAACCCCTCCATGCCGATCTTGCGAAAGTCGGGGTTCCAGTCCATCAGCCCGCCAGCGCCACAGATTTCCCTGCCGCTGGCCGCCAGGCGTGGCCCAGGACAAACCCCCTCGCTGATCCCCTTTTTCAGCCATACATCGATGTTGAACAGGCTGCCCCCGGATCGTGCCGAGGTGTACCCGCATTCCAGTGCCAGCTTGGCGTTGGCGGCCGCCAGCAAGGTCACGTACTCCACCGGGTATTTGATGTCCAAATCTTCCAGCGCGGCCACATTGAAATAGGTCGGGTGGAAATGCGCTTCCACCAACCCCGGCAGCACGGTGCACCCCGTGGCATCTATACGCCTGGCATCCGGGGAAATGACCACCCCCGGGGCCGCCGCACCGGCGTGGACGATCCGGCCATCCCGGACCACCACTGTGGCCCGAGGGACTGGGGCGGCACCAGTGGCATCGAAAAGGGTGCCATTCTCGATCACCAGCCAACCGGAAGCGGTTTGCATTTGCATGGGGGAGGTCCAACCAAGGCGCAATATAAGCGAGATGGACAGAGGGTAAACCGCCATCCACCATCGGTCAAACCAGCCTTGCAGGCGATTCAACCTCATAAACGGGACAAGGGGCCCAAGCGGGCCCCTTGTCGAAGGGTTGGCAATTGCTGGAAGCGTGCGGGGGATACCCGCCACAGCTTACTTCTGCGCGGCGACCGCGGCAGCCTTGGAGGCTTCGCAGCAGGGTGCCTTGGTTTTCACGGCAACCTTGGCTTGGCAGCACTCGGGCGCGTCGACAGCCTCGCAGCAGTCGGGGCTATCGCAGCAATCTGCAGTTCCGCAGCACTCACCGGTGTCGCAGCAGGCAGCTTCGGGTGTGCAGCAAGCACCGTTACCGCAGCAGGCTTTGGCCTTTGCGGCAACCAAGGATTCCTCGCAGCAGGGCGCTTGCGCCGGGCAGCAGGAGGCGGCTTTGGCCGCGCAGCAACCGGATTGCTCCCCGGTGGTTTGGAACTGGTTGAAAGCGATAGTGCCACCGGCAACCGCAAGCAACAATCCGGTCAGAGCAAAAAGATTCTTCAGGTTCATGGAAATACTCCTGTATTCGTGACGATTCTTGGGACGGGTGATACTGAATGATTAAAGGCCGTAAAGATCGGTGGGCCCGCGCAATATGCCCACTCACTTATTTGTAGGCGCGCCAGGCGGAAGCGGAACAGAAGCTCTCTAACAGTTCCACTGGCAGAAAACGACCTGAACCGATCTGGGCGGATTGGATGATGGTTGGCAGGGTGCTAAATGCCCCTCCACCGATCTGTCGGCTCTGCAGGAAAGAACCGGGGCAGGGATCCAGAATTCAACAGAGGGACTGACCCACCGGAAAGAATCTTTTTGGGAATGGTTGAAAATCTGGTCGAGCTGCCTGCAGCAGGGACCATCACCAGCCGGCCGAATCGGGCCGGTTTCATCCGACTGGGGATTGGCGCAGCAGCAACACGCCGGTTCCCTTTCCAGCGCCTGGAATGCGGCATTCAAGGCACAACAGGCATGGCGGGGAATAGCCACACCCAGCACCAAGGCAATCAACAGAAGTCGCGCCAGAACCTTCATACAAAAACCATATCGGCATTTTCATCGAGAAGTCAATCAAATTATCACAAAAATATCTATCTATATCCAAGAAAAAATGCCCACCTCTAAACTATTTCCCAGAAAATCTATTGCCCATCTTGCCTGGGCGGTCTGGCTCGTGGTTTGGACCGTCGGACTATTGCGCCCGGAACCGATTGCCATGCGGGATGCGGTGGTGCCAAGCGCCCTGGCCTACTGGGTTTCCAAGACCATGCACATTCTGGGTTATGCGGCATTGGTGGCTTGGCCGGCTTTTCATTGGAAACCACGTTGGCTTTGGGTTGGTTTGGGGGCCTTGGCCCATGGAGTGACTACTGAGGCCCTGCAACCCTTTTGTGGCCGCAATGGGACCCTGGTGGATGTCGGATGGGATGCCTTGGGAATCTTGCTCGGCCTGCTACCCACCATTTGGCTTGTTGGGTTATCTGGGAAAGGTGGCCAGACCGCCCCAAGGACTTGATCCTTGGATTGCGAGTTGGGTATTCCGGATTTTCCTTTCCGGAGTTTCCCCGATGATCGCTTATTCGCTGCTGGTTGCGGCCTTTTTGTCGCATGCCGAAACGCGTCATCCGGAGGATGCGTGCCTGCGCGCCATCACCCAAACCAGCTCGGCAGTCTGGGCCGCCGGCGATGAAGGGACTCTGATCGTCAGCCGTGATGCGGGAAAAACTTGGGAAAAGATTCCCCTGGGCGTGACCGGAAGCCTTCGCCACCTGCATTTTCAGGATGACCGCCGGGGTTGGCTGGTGGGCCGGGAAGAAACTCCCTCGGGCCCGACGGGATTACTTTTCTTCACCCGGGATGGAGGCAAAACCTGGAACCGGGCACTGCCCGGCATGCTGCCCCCGCTCCACGGGGTGCTCTTTGACCCCACGCCGGGATCCGAGTGGGGATTTTTATGGGGAGAATCCTCCCCCCTTCAGCCTGCAGGCCTTTTCCAAACCCGCGATGCCGGCAAAAGCTGGCAACCCGTCACGGGAGTCGGCACCTTGGCATCCGGCGGTTGGAGAAACGCCCGCTGGGAACCGGCAACATCCGAAAAACAGAATCCTGACGAGCGTGGGAAACCCAATATCAGACCCGGGGGAAAACTTACCCTGGTGGGACTGGATGGCGGCCTGGGTGAATGGCTCAACGGAGTTCTGCGACGGGTGGACCTGGACCTTCGAACCGGCACAGCCGGCGTGATGGCCCTGGCGGGTTCCAGCGCCTTTGGCAGCCACGGTCTGCATTTGGTCCACGCCGAAAAGGGGTGGCAGATGGGCAGGATTCCGCTCAGTCCCGACGCGGGCCGCCAATGCCAGTGGAACGCCGCAGCCGAAGCCAAAGGACGCCTCCTGGTGGTGGGCCATCCGGGCAGCATCCTGTTGGCGGGTTCTTCCTCGGCCGATCTTGCCCTGGTTCGCACCGGCCAGCGGGCACCGATGCACGGGGTATGCCTGAACGATGCGGGGGTGGCCTTCTGTGCCGGTGAATTGGGGCGGGTGCTCCGCTCCGCGGATTATGGCGCCACTTGGGAAGTCTGCCGGGGAGCGGGCCATGAACTGGCGGCATCCCTGTTCACAGCCGGCGAGGGCGGTCTTTCCTGGTGCACCCTGGCCCGGTTGGGTGTGGTGGATGGCTGGCGGATTTCCAGCACCCGTTTGCTGGCACCGGAAAGCGGTGGACACTCGGCCCATGAACGGTACCTCCAGGCAGTCCGCCAGTCCGGCGCAGCCTGGGTGGAGAGTTGGACAGATGCTCCTCCGCCCGAACTCGATCGCCTGGGCGATGTCGATTCCATCCACGCGGAATTATCCAAAAACATGCAGGACCTTCAGGCGCGACTGATCCAGGACCTCCGGGCCCGGCGTCCACGCCTGGTGCTGGTTCCCGGCAACCGTGGTGGCGGGCAGACCGGACTGGAACAGGCAGCAAGCCGATTGGTGGTGGAGGCGGTCCGTCTGGCGGCCGACCCCAAGGCTTATCCGGAACAGGTGCAGGAACTCGGTCTGGCCCCATGGACCGTCTCACGTGTGGTGGCCCGCGTGGCCCCGCGCGCGGATGCATCTGCACGCATCGATACCCAGGAACTGCTCGACAGCCTGGAAGATAGCCTGGAAGACTGGACAGCCCAAGCGCGATGGATCGCCCAGCCGGGCTCTGCCTGGGAATCGGGTGAACCCGTGGAATGCTGGAACCAAATCCTTCCAGCCGGCGCGGCGGGCAGGAAACTGCCCCATTTGATGGATGGTTTGGAGGCGGACAGTCAGGGTTTGCGCCGTCCGCAAACCGTGACCGAAACCCCCGACGGCGAACTGCTCAAGGCACTGCGCCTGCGCAACCAGGTGCGCTCACTGGCGCTGGCCCCGGCAAGCCCTCTCAACGACCCGCAAAAACTGGAAGCCGCCCTGTTGCCCGCCTTGGAAAAGCTGCCCGATCACCAGGCGGCCGCACTTCTGGCGCGACTGGCGGCGAACCATTCCCGCCAGGGCGCCTGGATGCAGGCCCGCGAATTGCACCGACTGCTCGTCAACCGTTACCCCACCAGCCCGTTGGTGCCCGCATCCTGCCGCTGGTTGATCGCCTTCGGCTCCAGCGGCGAGGCGCGCCGTCGGTTTGAATTGTCCCAGCGGGTGGAAAGGGGCGTCGTGCAGGTGGGTCAGGCGGTCGCATTCAACGGCAAGCAGATCGACCCCACCAAAACACCCAAGCCCGACACGGAGTTCGCCAACCGTTTCGAGCGGGAAACCTCATTTTTGACCGACCGGACCCAAAGCCGCCAATGGCTGGAAGAATGTGTCGCGCTTGCGGGCGTCCTGTCGGCCCACGGGGCGCAGGTCGCCGAGGATCCGGTGGTTCAGTTCGCGGTACAATCCGCCAAGCGTCAATTGGGCCGCGTGTCGGAATCCCGGGATTTCAACAAGACGCTCCTCGGCCCCAATGGCGGTGAGCCGCCCGCGCGCCCGGCCGGGGAAATGGAGGGGGAGGCCCGCGCCTACCACCGCCGGCTTGCTAATGCGCTTCCCGCGGACAGCCCATGGCGCACCGCCGCCGCGCTGGAGATGTGGCTGGCCGAGCGCGCCGGAGAATGCCCGCGGCCGCTGCTGGCCTGCAAAAAGGCGCCGGGTCGCCCCCTCCTCGACGGCAAGCTTGAGGATCCCGTCTGGCAGGGGGCCTTCCGTTCGCTGCGCGGGGGCAAGGCGGAGGAACAAGGCCAGTTCGCCATCAGCTATGATTCGGAGTTTTTGTATCTGGCAGCGATCTGCCCGTCTCCCGGCGCTGCGCCCGTAGAACCCATGACCACCCGCACCCGCGACTGCGCCTCCCCCCACCGTGACCGTATCACCTGGTATCTGGACATCGACCGGGACTACTCCACCGGCTACAGGCTGACGGTGGACCAGGCCGGCGGCGTTTCCGACACCTGCTGGATGGACCAGGGATGGGATCCCCGCTGGTTTGTGAAGGTCGCGCAAGGCGAGGGCAACTGGACAGTGGAAGCCGCGCTCCCCTTGGCCCTGGTCTGTTCCTCACCTCCCACTCCCAATCAGGCGTGGTTGCTCCAGTGCACACGGGCCCGGCCAGGAAAACAGGTACAGGCTTGGGCAGGCACGCCCGAATCTCCGGAGCTTTCACCCCGGCCAGAGAACCAGGGCGCCCTGCTGTTCCTTCCGGAAAACCCAGCCAGGGAAAGGCCTTAAGGCGCTAATCCCCGCAAATTTTTCAGCGTTTCCCCGCTTCCAGGACCTTTTCGGCACAGCCCGCAGGACCCGGCGGGTCCAGCATCATTTTGTCTCCGGGCCCACCTCCGCCCCTTCCCGGTCCTTGATAAACGTCTCCCGGTTCCTGTAGCATCAAGTGCACATCCTGACGGATATGGCCCGGCACTGGTGCCAGTAAGCCCAAGCAAGGCTGTCTGGGAGCACGAATCCATCATGCGAGCAGGCACGCCACGCTTTTTGCGGCATTTGGTGTTGTTCGGCTGGTCAGTTGGGATGGTCCTGAGGGTTTCGGGAGGGGCCAGCGGCCAGGATGCTGCTGCCCCCCCTACCCAGCCGGCAAAGCCGCCCCCCGCCAAGAATTTCTCCGCCGATGAAACCTACCAGGCCCTGATTGAGGACCTGGGTTCCCCCCAGTTCTCCAAGCGCGAGGCCGCTGCCGACACGCTTCGTCTGGGCGGACAAGCTGGCCTGAAGGCCCTGCGTGGCGCGCAAAATCATCCGGATGCGGAAATCCGCAAACGCGCCGCGGAACTGCTTGGGCCCCTGGAGGCATCCCTTCGGCTGGCTCCGAAACGGGTGACCCTGGAACGGAAGGCCCGCACTTTCCGCGCCACGCTGGAGGAGATTTCCAAGGCCACCGGCTACACCGTGGAAGCCTGGAACAACCTGGAGCAGCAAGTCGATTTCGGCTGCGACAATCTCTCCCTGCTGGAGGCGGTGGACCAGTTGGGTCGCCTGACCGGCACCGTGCTGCAGCAAGGATACGGTGATGACCGCATCCGCCTGGGGGCGGGCAATTGCCCGCCGCTGGTCGCCTACGATGGCCCCTTCCGACTGGTGGCCACATCCCTGCAGCAGTACCGCAACATTGATTTGGCCAACGCCAATCCGGGTGGCCCCGGTGCCTTCGTTTCGGGCCCTGGTCGAACCGAAACCCTAACGCTTGGTATGGCCATTTTCAGTGAGCCCCGCCTGCCCCTGCTGGGGCTGAACGAACCCCGGCTCATCGAAGCCTGGACCGAGGACGGCCAATCCTTGCTCCCACCCGCCAACGATGCCGCCAATAACGCCAGGCGTCATGTCAGCCGGTACGGCAACGGGTATCGTTCCCAGACCCAGATGGCCAATGTGGTGCTGCGCCGACCCTCGGGTTCCAGCGGTTCCATCAAGACCATCTCGGGGGTGGTTTCCTGTCTGGTACTGGTGGATCAAAAACAGATCCCCATCACCACCGAGCTATCCAAGAGTAAAGGCAAGTCGATCGACATCGGCTCCACCAGTTTCACCATCGATGAGGTGACCGGCGTGGGGGATGCCCCGGGCAAACCGGTCACCGTGAAGCTGTCGGTCCGCGAGAAGAACAACGACAACCCGGGAGACTACACCTGGATGAACTCGCTCTACCAGCGTTTGGAACTCACCGATGCCGAGGGCAACAAGTTCCAGAACCAGGGGTCCAACTGGGGAACCAGCGGTCCTAACTTCGCCACCATCACCTTCACCTTCGGGCCGCCCGTGCCGCAGCAAAAAGTGGCCAAGGTGAATGTCCGCGGCATCGTGCTCCCGGGTATTCCCGCACCCGCTGCCAAGCCAGCCAAACCCGCCGGCCCCCCCACCAAACTCCTTTACACCACTTGGGAAACCATGGACCATCAGGTCCCGTTCACCTTTCGCGACCTGCCGCTGCCCTGAGCCCCGGGCATTTTATTCCTAATTGGGAACCGAGCGCATCTTCCGGGAGCCTGCCCAGCAGGCTCCCGGTGGCAATTTTGGGGCTGTATTTTCCCGCCTTCCCGGACGGGATGGATGGCCGGGTATTCCAAGACTTGCCAGGGCACTAGTGGCAGCCAATGGACCAAACTCCCCCACTATCCCCACCTGGTTTCCTATCCGCCTTTCCTTGCCCCCAAACAGTTTCCCCCGCGCCTTCCGTTGGGAAAACGCGGGGGATTGGAGAGGGCCGGGTTTATTTTCTTCGGGTCTTATTTCTTCACCTTTTCCGGAACCGGCAACATGCTCAACTCGCATGCGAATTGATCAAACGCTGATTCACCATCGGGGATTTCCAGGTGTATATGCTGCTCCTCCAGGACCAACCGGTGCCCGGGGTCGCGGCGCACCTGGTGCCCTTCCAGCACCTCCATGAACGGCGTCAGGTTGTAGGCGTACACGATCAGGGCCTTGTGGTCATCGAAATGGACCTCGGTCATCGGCTGGCCATGGCTGGCACACACCACCAACCCCGTGGCCCCATCATCCACCAGCAGATCCTCGGCCCCGTACAGGTGGCTGAGCAGCACCGGCAGTTCCACACCCTCCCGCAGCATCTCGCGGGAATTTTCTCCACCGGCATGGCGCTGCAGGTACACATCCACCGTGTCGGTGAAGGCAGACAGCAGATCGGTGAACACCTCAAACAGGCGTTCCACCGAAACAGTGGCCGCCAGCATCGGGACCTTGCGCCCGCCTTCCTTGAAAACCCCGTGGCGATACCCTTCCCGGGGAACCACGGTGGATTGGGGACCGGGACGGATTCCGCGGGGCAAACGAAACGCCTGGGCGTCGCCGCTATCAACAACCATGTGCACCTGCCGTTTTTCTCGCCCCCCCGTGGACCGACGGTCACCGGGACGGCCGCGGTTGCGTGATGTGAAGCAATGGGGTGCCCATTGCCCACAACACTCTATGCCTTGCGTGGGACGGGAGAAAAGCACCCACCTCCATGAATTCCCGGTTTTTCGAGGCCCTGCTCACCGCTTGGTGGGCGCATACCTAGAAGACTCAGCGCAACTTTTTTGCCTTATCCACCTTCTTTGACCGGACTGCTTTCCCTACCGGCATTTTTTATCCAAATTCACAAAAATACAGCCTATTTTCTCAAGTCGGCAGGTTTTACTACCAAGTTGTTTCAACCCGCCTTCCGATCCAGTTGGAGCGAAACGGCCCTCCCGCTTTGTTTTCCCGCCTGCCGGGGCCATGTTTCCCTGTGAGCCCATGCCTCATGCGTACCCAGCGCCCAAGGGTTTTCCCCCGCCAACGCCTGATTTCCCTGCTGGGGTGGTTTCCGGCTTTCTTCCTGCTTCCGGTCCTGCTGACCGCCGCGGACCTGCCTTCCCCCTCCGGCAAACCGATCGAGGAAACCTGGTACCTCGTGGAGCTGGACCAGGCACCCATCGGCTCCTGGCGGATGACCGTGCGCGAAGCCCCCGAATCCGGCAAGGAAGCCTCCGGCCGCAAGAC
>Ga0169931_10003062_pt1 | contig 26810 bp, 23 predicted proteins | sample Kivu_15m_20L_FD_129675 | JGI IMG/M metagenome (GOLD analysis project Ga0169931, IMG submission 129675) | Freshwater microbial communities from Lake Kivu, Western Province, Rwanda to study Microbial Dark Matter (Phase II) - Kivu_15m_20L... | ecosystem: Environmental > Aquatic > Freshwater > Lake...
AAAATCAATGTGCACAGCTTTTGTTTGTGCAGCCTTTGTTTAGCTGGACTGTGGAATTCGCTGAACGGAAAATTTAACTCGTTTTTTTTCGAAAGATACCTACAAAACTGGTTCAAAGTCTTCTCTGTGCCGTCCATGCTTTCCTTTTTTTGGCTTAATTTGTATCAAGACCTTTTCGATTATGCACTTTCCCGTCGCGGACCTTCATTGTGATTTACTTTCCTTTATGGCCAAGGTCCCAAAGGCAGATCCCTTTGACCCCAGTCAAATCGCATGTGCCTTTCCTTGGCTAAAAGCCGGCGGAGTACGGGCCCAGGTGCTGGCCATCTACACGGATGTACATTCGGAAAGCATGGAGTTGGCCAGTCGGCAGGCTGATATTTTTGTGAAACTTCTTGAAAATCACCCGGAGACGGTTTGCCGGTGGGATGCAGCCTTTCAGCAGAAGTTGGAGGCTACTGAGCAATTGGGAATCCTTGCTTCCATTGAAAATGCAGCCGGGGTCGGTACTCCTACGGCTACTTGGTCTGAAATCTATGCCCAGCTTGACTCCCTGCTGGAAAAGGTTGGAAGCCTCGCCTACATCAGCCTCACCCACCATACCGAAAATCGTTTTGGAGGGGGCAATTACACCGAAGGAATTGGATTGAAAGAGGATGGCAAACGCTTACTCGACTACCTGGCTGGAAAGCGGATTCCGGTAGACCTCTCGCATACCTCAGACCTGTTGGCTGAAGGGATTTTGAAGCACATAGACCGGCATCACCTTCCCATTCCCATTTTGGCTAGCCACTCCAACTTTCGAAGGATTTGGGACCATAAGCGAAATTTGACAGATGAATTTGCCAAAGAGATCATTCATCGTAAAGGGATTATAGGAGTCAATTTTCTTCGTGCTTTTTTGGATAGCGAGCAGCCTGAACGATTATTTGAACACTTAATCTATGGCTCCAAACTCAGTGAGCAGGGCATCGCATTTGGAGCAGACTTTTTCTATACCCAAGATTTTCCAGACCAGAGCCGCCATCCCTTTTATTTTCCCTTGGCCGAAAATGCAAGCAAGTACCCCAGCATCCTGGTTCAACTAAGTCAGGAGCTGTCTGAAGGGCAGTTGCGGAAATTGGCCTATGAAAATGTATTTTGCTTTTACCAAAATCTCTGGAGCTAATGTCTAGCCATCATTTTGTAAAAGAGCAGCAAGAACCTGCCGTGTTTATCTTGGAGGTGGAGGGAATTTCCTTTGAAACGGTTGCCCCACTTCTCGAATGGTCTCCAACCCTCTTGGTCGCTCAAGATGCCGTGGAGGTGGTCCTCAGCTGGGGAATAAAAATTGATGTGGTTTTGGGCACTTTGGAATTCCAGAGGGATCAGCTGCATTTGCTCGAAGAACAGTATCCACTACGGTTTTTGACTGTTTCTACCGGAACTGCCTTGGAGGAAGGAATCCATTACCTCCTAGCATCCCAGCACAAAGGGGTGCATCTGGTAGGTTTTGATCACCAAAAGCACCAGCACGTGGAAGAAAAGATTTATCACCTGGATCTAACGATTGTCGATGGGGATTGGAAATATTATCCAGTCAAAGGAGGGAAGATTTCCAAGTGGTTTGCTCCTGCTGAAATCCGCCTTTTGGCTTCCGAAAATCAGCCGGTAGAGGTGTCCAATTCCGAGGGCTCCTTGCTTTTCCCCGTGTTCTACCTGACTCAACTAGAAGTTCCTGAAGGAATTTCTAATTTCTCTAGTACGGGAATTTTTTGGATCGGAGAGCAAGTTCGGGGTTAACCTTTTTTGGCTTTTTCTTTCAACCATTTTAAAAAATAAACCACCTAGACATATAGTTTTTCTATGTGTCTAGGTGGTTTCTATGTTTTCCAAACTACCAATGCACTTGCTTTTCTTCAAACAGTTTGATGGCGGTATCTTTGGTCATGGTCTACTCGAGATTAAACTAATTTTCTACCGCAAGAAATAATCCTGCAGCCAAGAGCGCGCCTAGGATGGGACCCACTACAGGAACCCATGCATAGCCCCAATCCGAGTCTCCCTTGCCTTTGATGGGCAAAAGTTGATGCATGATTCTAGGGCCCAGGTCACGGGCAGGATTGATGGCATAGCCGGTGGTACCTCCTAAGGCCAAGCCGATTCCCCATACTAAGAAGGTCACTGGGATTGCTCCGATGGAACCCAATCCAACCGGGGTATTGACTGAGTCCTCAAGTTTGGCACCCGCGATGTAGAGGATCACAAAAACCAATACAAAAGTACCCATGGCTTCAGAAAACACATTGGTAAATGGATTTCTGACTGTTGGATCTGTACAGAAAGGAGCACGTTTCAAACCTGTATCTTCCGTAAGTTCAAAATGGTGTCTGTACATCGCCCAGGCCAATCCCGAGCCGAGCATCGCCCCGCCAAATTGCGCCAAAATGTATCCGGGAGCCAAAGCCCAGTCAAATTTACCCACGGCAGCCAATCCAATGGTCACTGCTGGGTTAAGGTGAGCCCCACTGGAAGGCCCAGCAATCACTACCCCACAGAAAACAGCAAAAGCCCAAGCGGTGGTGATGGCGATGAGTCCGCCCCCATTTCCTTTGGTGCCGGGCAAAATCACGTTGGCCACAACCCCTGTTCCTAAAAGGAGCACCACGGAGGTGCCGATAAATTCTGCTACGATTGGATTCATTCTTCCCAGTTTTTAGTTCGTTGGACTGCTTTATGCCAAAAATGTACTAATTTTTCCCGTGTGCCTGCCTCCATCGCTGGAGAAAAGGTTTGGTCCGGCTGCCATAATTTTTGGAGTTCCTCCTGATTTTTCCAGAAGCCTACTGCCAAGCCAGCCAAAAATGCGGCCCCTAGTGCTGTGGTCTCAATGATCTTTGGCCGCTTGATTTCACAATTCAAGAGGTCACTTTGAAACTGCATTAGGAAATTATTGGCAGTGGCTCCCCCATCCACGCGAAGTTCTTGGGTGGGCTTGCCCGAATCCTTTTCCATGGCCTTGAGGACATCGAAGACCTGGTAGGCGACTGCCTCCAAGGCGGCGCGGGTGAAGTGTGCTGTGGTCGTACCTCGAGTAATGCCAAAAAAGGCGCCTCGGGCCTGCTGGTCCCAGTGCGGCGCACCCAATCCAGCGAGGGCAGGAACGAAATAAACTCCATCGTTACCAGGGACGCTGGTAGCTAGTTTTTCAGTTTCCTTGGCATCGGCAAACAACTTCAACCCATCTCGAAGCCATTGGATGGCAGCTCCGCCAATAAATACCGAACCTTCCAAGGCATAGTTGATTTCATCTCCAATCTTCCAGGCTACGGTGGTGAGCAGCTGATTTTGTGAGCGGACGGCTTGCTTGCCCGTATTCATGACCAGGAAGCAACCGGTGCCGTAGGTGGTTTTGGCCATACCAGGCTGGGTACAGAGTTGCCCAAATAGGGCTGCCTGTTGGTCTCCTGCTACGCCGGCAATGGGAATTTTGGTATTGAGCACATCTCCTGCCGTCTCGGTGAATACCTCACTGCAACTTTTTACTTCTGGAAGTAGGGAAGCAGGAAGGTTAAACAAGGCCAACAGTTCCTGATCCCATTGCTGAGTATGGATGTTGAAGAGAAGGGTACGGCTGGCATTGGTGATGTCGGTCAGGTGGCTTTTTCCTGCGGTCAATTTCCAAATCAGCCAGGAATCCACGGTTCCAAATGCCAATTCCCCTGCTTCGGCTCGCTGCTGCGCCCCAGGCACCTGGTCGAGGATCCAGCGAATTTTGGTGGCAGAAAAATAGGCATCGATGACCAATCCTGTTTTCTCTGCAATAAGCGGACCTACGCCTTTTTCTTTAAGTGCATCGCAATAGGCAGCGGTGCGTCGGTCTTGCCAGACAATGGCCTTGTAGAGGGCTTTGCCCGTCTTTCGATCCCATACGATGGTGGTCTCACGCTGATTGGTGATGCCGATGGCCGCTACTTGGTCAGGGCGGATGGATTTTTGTAGCAGTGCCTCCATGAGCACAGTGGACTGGCTGGACCAGATTTCCTCTGGGTCGTGCTCTACCCAACCTTGCTGGGGGAAGTATTGGGTAAATTCCTTTTGAGCCACGGAGACGATTTCTCCTTTTTGGTTAAAAATAAGGGCTCGGGAACTCGTAGTGCCTTGGTCTAAGGCCAAAATATAGGGTTTGTCAACAGGCATTTTGGGCGATTGGGTTGGTATTGTTGGTTTGAATTTAGTGTTTCGAAATCAAATACTTTGCAGCAATCTTTCTAAAATTAGTTAATTCAGTTCTAATCCAGTCCTCCTCCTTGTGGAGTACCCCAGCCATGGTTCGAGCCACAATTTCTGCAGAGGCTAGCGCGGCCGCTGGATCCAGGATTAAAAATCGGATTCTCCTAGAAAGCACATCTTCCACCGATATCGCCATTTCCTGTTCGCAAGCCCAGACCACCTCTGCTAGAATATTTGGGAACTGGGGATGGATGCGCTCTTTCCAATTGGAATTCTGGCTTGCGAGGGCTTTGATTTTTTCGGCATCCGAACCATACATGCTCCAGTGTCCAGACGGAATGTTTGCTGTCCATCCATGAATTTTTTGAGTGGAGGTCTTGCTTTTGGGCAGGATTTGTCCCGTGATTCGGGTGAAATAGTCCACTGTATCTTCGCCCATTTTTCGGTAGGTGGTCCACTTGCCTCCGGTGAGGGAGACCAGCCCGCTTTGTGAAAGAATGATTTTGTGAGAGCGGGAGATTTCCTTGGTTTTGGTGCTGCCTTCCTTGGGTCGAGCAAGTGGTCTGAGGCCAGCAAACACAGCAATCACATCTTCTCGACTTGGTTTTTTGGTCAGGTAGCTGCCAGCAGTTTCCAGCACAAAATCAATTTCTTGTTGCAAAGCCTCTGGCTCCAACTTGGCCTTTTCTCGAATCGTATCCGTAGTGCCTAGTAGGAGTTTGCCGTGCCAGGGTACTCCAAATAGCACGCGCCCATCTTTGGTTTTGGGGATCATCAGTGCATCCGTTCCTCCTAAAAAACTCAAATCTAAGATCAGGTGGATTCCTTGACTAGGTTGAATCGTTTTGGCTGCATTAGGGTTGTCCAATTGCAGGATTTTGTCTGCAAAGACACCCGTGGCATTGACGATCATTTTGGCTTGGATGTGATGGGTTTCTTTTTGGATTTCGTCTCGAAAGGTCAATCCAGTGAGTTTGTCCGTTGGGTCTTTGCTGAGTCCAATGACTTTGGCGTAGTTGAGGAGGCAGGCTCCGAGGTCGTCGGCTGTTTGTGCGAGATGGATGGCGAGTCGCGCATCGTCAAATTGACCGTCTTGGTAGACCACAGCACCTTGGAGCCGGGTAGGTTGGAGGGTAGGAATGCGCCGAAGGGTTTCCTCTTTGGAGATAAAGTTGGAGGGACCTAGGCCAAGTTTGCCGGCCATCCAATCGTAGATTTTTAGTCCAATACCGTATTGGAAACGATCCCACCAGGTATAGATTGGAATCAGAAAGGACTGATTGTGGGTGAGGTGAGGGGCATTTTGGAGGAGCAGTCCACGCTCTTGGAGCGCTTCAAACACCAGGGGGAGTTGTCCTTGTGCGAGGTAGCGCACCCCTCCATGCACCAATTTGGTGCTTCTGCTGGAAGTGCCTTTCGCAAAATCGGCTTTTTCCACCAGCAGTACGGCAAGTCCTCGAGATGCAGCATCCAGCGCTACGCCTAGGCCTGAGGCTCCACCCCCGATGACGGCAATGTCCCAGACCTTGGTTTTGTCTTGCAGCTGCTGTAGATTTTTTTCTCGATTCATGCGATTGACCCCTTGACGAAATGTACTCAGGAATGGGGACAAAAAGAAGAACAAGGAAAGCGTAAAAAAAAATGCAAGGACGCTGCCTTGCTCATGGGGTGTATCAAACTAAGATTAGTTTGACTTAAAAATCTTTGTAGGTTTTTCGTACTACTTTGGCACCTTTTTTATCCAAAGTCACCACGTAGATGTAGTCGTATTCCAGATCAGTCAGGTCTGCAAATTTCTCTCCTTTTTCGATGAATGCATTGGCCAATTGGCTGACGGTATTGCTGTGACCGACTACCAGGATATTGCCTTCACTGGAGCGCAGGTCGGCTACCAAGTCCTCTTGATTTTTGGGATCATAATTTTCCACTGCCAGTCCTGCCGCGGCAGCAGTGGGTTGAGCGGTATTTCGTGTTCGGGTGTAATCCGTGGACAATACCCGTTTAATGGACTCATTTTCTAGGATTTGGGCCAGTTTTTTAGCGCGAACTTCCCCCACATAGGCGAGTTCGGGATCTTTTCCTTCCAGTTGCTTCTCTGCATGGCGGACGATATAGATCGTTTTGGGAGAGTTTTGAGCAGTGCAGGCACTGAGAATTAGTAGGAAGCTGAATAGTAAAAAGTAATGTTTCATCAGTTAGTCAAGGATATTAGGGAAATAGGGTGGAAATATACTAGAAATACCCCGAGCAAGCTCGGGGAAAAAGAGAATTCAATTCGTATTTCTACCTATTTCACGCAGCCTGCCTACCGCAGGCGCAGCGTAGTCTATTTCCACTGTATTTCACAAAGTGTATTTCTAATTAGTTCAAGCAGCCAAATCTAATTTGACAAGCAAGAAGCAAGAGTCAAGAAACAAGAACAAAAGACTTAGGTGCCTAATAACACTAGAAACTAGTTTTCCCTAATTCGGCGTTCAAAATTCGGAGTCCGTCGTTCGACATTAGATAAGTGCCGTATTTCGTAGTTCGTATTTCGTATTTTTTTTCAATCACCCCGAAAAGGTATTATCCAAGTGCTGATCCTTGGCTTTGACGGTTTCGAATTCGAGAAACTGTTCCCAGAACTCTGTTTCGGGCAATGCTGCACGAAGGAAGATTTTTTCCTTTTTGATGGGGTGGACAAATACCAAGTGGAAGGCATGGAGGTTGATGCTCGCATCGGGATTGGCTTTGGCAAATCCGTACTTGACATCTCCTCGGATGGGACAGCCCATGGAAGCGAGTTGCACCCGGATTTGATGCGGTCTACCCGAGATGGGACGCACTTCAAGCAACCAGTGGTCGTTGAGTTTGCCGAGCACCTTGTAGTTCAGTTCGGCCTTTTGAGAGCCAGGCACTTCCTCCTCGTGAGCCGTCACGAAGTTTTTCACTTCGTCTTTGGTCAGCCAGTGGGTCAACTTGCCTTGTTCCTCCTTCGGTCTTAGTTTGACCAAGGCCCAGTATACCTTGTGGATGTCCCGCTTGCGGAAGAGTTCCATCATGCGCTCCAATCCCTTGGAAGTACGTGCAAAGGCGACTAACCCACTTACTGGGCGATCCAATCGGTGGATGGGATGCAAGAAAACAGCCCCAGGTTTATCGTATTTTTTACCAATATAGTCCCGGCAGTAGTCGGTCAGAGTTTTGTCTTTGGTCTTATCACCCTGTACCAAGATTCCAGCCGCCTTATTGACCACAAGGAGGTGATTGTCCTCGTAGACTACGCTAAATGGTTTTGTTTTCATGGCACAAAGGTAGTCTTAATTTTTTTGTGAAGGGAGCCTAGGAGGCAAAGGGACTTGCTTACTGGCCGAGTAATTTTTTGATTTCGTAATCTTGAAGGTGGGCATTGAGCCAGCCTGCTTCCAGTAATGCGCCGTATTTTTTGTAAAAGTTGATGGCTGGCGCATTCCAATCGAGCACTTGCCACATCATACCGCTGCAATCCTCTTCCAGGGACTTGGCCATCACTCGGTCAAAGAGGAGTTTACCCGCCCCATTGCCCCGCTCTGACTCGGTGACCACGATGTCTTCGAGGTACAGGCGCTTCCCTTTCCAGGTCGAATAGCGATAGTAATAGACTGCGATGCCTATGATTTCTTGGGTGCTGTCCTTGATGCAGACGTAAAATCCGTACGCGGGATTCGGGCCAAAGCCTTCCTTTTCCATTCGCTCCAAGGTATTGGTAACCTGCTCGGGGGCTTTTTCATAAAGCGCAAGTTCTTGAATGAGTTCGAGTACGCGTTGAAGGTCGGATTTCTGACCAGCTCTTAAGGAATACATCTGTTTTTTGGGGTGTAAGTGGATTATTTGGTATCTATGCTGCTAATTTAGACAAAACTTGATACCAAGATGTTTTTAGCCATTGATGCGGGCAATTCCAATGTGGTCTTTGCGCTTTACGACTCGAAGAGCGGCAAATGGACCAACCAATTTCGTTTGGAAACCAAAACTCCACGCTTGATCGCACAATTAAGCAAAAAGGTGCCTTTGTATTTTTTGGAGCACGGCATTGCTGTGAATCAGATTGAAAAAATCGGCTACAGTTCGGTAGTGCCTGAAATCAACGACATTATCGAACAGTTTTGTGAGGGATTTTTTGGCAAGTTGCCCTATCTTATTCAGGGGAAAAGTTACGCCAAACTGCCTGTTCGCACGCATCGCCCTAATGAGATTGGTACCGACTTAATGTGTAACGTGATGGCAGCTTTCAGTCGGTACCAAGAACCGGTGGTTGTGGTGGATTTTGGAACAGCCCTAACCTTTACTGCAATTAATTCTACCGGGGAAGTCCTTGGGGTGAATATTGTTCCCGGGCTTCAAACAGCCATCAAGGCCTTGTTTATGAATACTTCCAAGTTGCCCGAGGTGGAACTCAAGTTGCCTGAATCTGCCTTGGGGAAAAATACCATCCATGCCATTCAGGCTGGAGTGCTGTATGGGTACACTGGCTTGGTCAAGGGGATGCTGGAAGCGATTCAAGCAGAAACGGGCCTTTCCTTTCGAGTAGTGGCCACTGGTGGGCTTTCGTCTATACTCACTACGTTGGAGGGAACATTTGATGCTGTAGATCGGAACCTCACCTTGGATGGTTTACGCTTGATTACCGAGGCGAATTTGGAAGACTAGCGGCTCAAGATGTCCTGAATGATGGCCTCCGCATGGGAAATGCTGTTTTCGATAAAAAATTCTCGGGTATTGAGCCCTCCACAGACCACCCCTGCGAGGTACACTCCTGGGACATTAGATTCCTGGTTGGTCTGGTCGTAGCAGGGCTGTCGCTTTTCGTCTAGGCTGAGTTGGACACCGAGCTGGTCCAATAGGCTGAAATTGGGTTTGTACCCAGTCAAGGCAAGCACCCAGTCGTTTGGAACCTGTACTTCTCCCCCTGGGGTGGACAAGATCACTTCTTGGGCACGAATTTCTTTGACTCGGGATCGGGTATAGGCTTGTATAGAACCTTCTTTGATGCGATTTAGGATGTCCGGGCGTACCCAATATTTGACATTGTCATCCACCTCATCGCCGAGCAGGACCATGCTGACAGAAGCGCCTTTGCGCCAGCATTCCAAGGCTGCGTCCACCGCCGAGTTGGCTCCGCCCACTACGAGTACTTTTTGACCAATAAAAGGCCAAGGCTCCTTGTAATAATGCAGCACTTTGGGAAGTTCTTCCCCTGGCACTTCCAACAGGTTGGGGAGGTCATAAAAGCCAGTTGCCAAGACAATTTTTCGACTCCGATAAGTTCCTTTAGTAGTTTGTACGGAAAAAAGATCTCCCTCTTTTTGAAGGGTGTTGACGGTTTCGTAGAGGTTGACCTGAAGTTGAAAAAGTTGGTAAATCCTCCGGTAATAATCCAAAGCCTCGGTTCGGGTAGGTTTGGGGCCTACGGACATGAAGGGAATGCCAGCGAGTTCCAAGCGTTCCGCTGTGGAAAAAAAGGTCATGTTGACCGGATAGTTGTAGATCGAATTGCAGAGGGCGCCTTTTTCTAGAATCAGGTAGTTCAAACCTGACTTTTTGGCTTCAATTCCACAGGCAAGACCGATGGGACCGGCGCCCAAAATGAGGAGGTCGTAGGGGGAATTAGAGGTTGGCTGCTGCATGGGAATTTGGTTGAAGTCCTGTTCAAATTTACACCAAAAGTCTTCGGAAAGGTTCCTGATTTTGGTAAAGCTACAAAATTTGAAGGCTGGGTAATTTTGAGTTAAATTAGGTGCATATTCACTTTTCTCGATTCCCATGAACCCAAGTTTGATTGTCCTAACTGGCGCCGCAAGTGGCATTGGTAACCAACTTTTAGCCACTTTTTCGGCCCGTCAAGTGCCCATGATTTTGGTGGATTTGGATGCGGGGAAACTCGAAACGCTATCCCAGGAAAGCAAAATTGTAACCTGGGTGGATGGGGATGTAGCCCAGGAATCCACCTGGTTGCTTGTAGTAGAAAAAGCAAAGGAGATGGGGCTGCCGATATCGCATTTAATCAATTGTGCTGGGGTGATTCGTCCTGGATTTTTGGAAGGGTATGCGCTGGAGGACATCGACTACCACCTCAACTGCAATGCGAAGGGAACCATTTTGGGGACTACACTTATCGGTAGGGAGATGAAAAATCAGGGTTTCGGGCATATTTTGAATATTTCCTCCTTGGCGGGATTGGTTCCCGTGTCGGGTTTGAGTTTGTATGCGGCCTCCAAATTTGCCGTGCGGGGATTTTCTTTGTCCGTGGCGGCTGAACTCAAAAAATATGGGGTTTGGGTTAGCGTCATTTGTCCCGATTTAGTAAATACCCCCATGCTGGACTTGCAGTTGGGCTATCCCGAGGAGGCCAAACTCACCTTCAGTGGTCCCAAGCGGGTACTGGAGGCGGAAGATGTGGTTCGAGCCATCTTAGGTGTGATGGAACGCCCTCGGGTGCTGGTCTGTATCCCGGAATCCAGAGGCCTGTTGGCCAAGATTGCGGGTACTTGGCCTTGGATTGGGGAATTGTTCCGAAAATCCCTGGAAAAGAAGGGGGAAAAAGCGATCCGAAGTCGAAAAAACTAATCACAAAAGATTGATTTCTTTACTGACCTTTTACCCTTTGTAAGGCGTTACTTTTTAGTTGTTTTTACCCAAAAATTCCCGATTAAATTATTTTTTTGGGAGGAGCTCCCACTTTTCGATCAAATTGGAAAAATTTAGCCACCTAGTTGAAGTTTGAATAATTCAAATCCCCCATTTATTTATCATTTGGAGCGATTTTCCACTTTTTACCCCTTGGCTTACAGTCAAAAAAATCTCCCAAAAATTTCTTCGATTTTTTACTAAAAACTATTGCCGACACACAAACTTTTGGCTACTTTTGAAACAAAGTGGGAAAAAGTGGGAAAAAGTGGTAAATTTTAAGACTTCTTTTCTTACTTTTGAACACGGTAAATTTTACCGAATAGTAGACCATCATGTTCAACAGTCAATACGATAGCAAGCTGGATCCCAAGGGTCGTTTGGCATTGCCCGCCAAGATCAAGGCGGCAATACCTCAGGCCAATGGCATGACACTCATGCTCCGCATGGCTGAAGACAAATGTTTGGCGCTCTATCCTCTGGTAGAATACAAAAAGCTAGAGAGTCAAATCAAATCCCTGAACATCAACAATGCAGAACAACGCATGTTGCAGCGCTCTTTTTTCAATTCCATCGTCGAGGTGGAGTTGGATAGTGCAGGGAGATTGTTGATTCCGAAGCTGTACCAAACCTATGCTAGCCTGGAGAAGGACGTGGTGGTCGTTGGCATGGGTACCCGAATTGAACTCTGGAATCCTGAACAGTACCTAAAGAACATTATTGTGGATACGGCGGACTTGTCTAGCCTGATGGAAAAGTACCTCTCCTAAGCGCGATGTCTACTCCGGTTTACCATATCCCAGTGATGCTCGACCAATGCATTGAAGGTTTGGCTATTCTCCCCAACGGAGTGTATGTCGACGTGACCTTCGGTGGAGGAGGGCATGCCCAGGAAATTTTAGCTCGTTTGGAAGGAGGACATCTTTTCGGTTTTGATCAAGACAGCGATGCCTTGGCCAATGCGCCGCAAGATCCTCGTTTCACTTTTGTACAAGCCAATTTTAGAGACATCAAGCGGTACCTGCGATTGCATGGGATCAAACAAGTCGATGGAATATTGGCGGATCTTGGGATTTCCTCCCACCAAATAGATGCTCCAGAGCGGGGCTTTTCTACTCGGTTTGAAGGGAATCTAGACATGCGGATGAATCAATCTGCAGAATTCAGTGCCAAGGAGCTACTTGCTACCGCGGACGAAGGGAGGTTGCACAAGATCTTAGGCATCTACGGGGAGATCAAAAATGCGAAGACCCTGGCTCAGTCCATAGTGGCAGAGCGTTCGGTGAAGCCCTTTACCACTACGGAAGGGTTTACAGCATTTTTAAAGCGCTTTGCGCCTCGAGGAAAAGAATTCAAATACTACGCACAGGTATTTCAAGCCTTGCGGATAGAGGTAAACGACGAAATGGGGGCTTTGGAGGAAATGCTGCTTAGCGCAGTAGAGCTCTTAAAGCCTGAAGGGCGTCTGGTAGTGATGAGCTACCACAGTTTGGAGGATCGCTTGGTCAAGAGTTTGATGACCAAAGGGAAGTTTCAAGGGGAAGTGGAGAAGGATTTTTACGGAAATCTCCTTCGCCCACTAGAGCCAGTTAGCCGGGGAGCCATTACGGCTTCGGAAGAAGAGCTAGCACGGAACTCCCGATCCAGAAGTGCCAAGTTGAGAGTAGCGAAAAAAATAGGAAAATGAGTCAGAACACCTTCAAGAACAAGTTTAAAGAGGGGAGCAGCCCAAAAGGTCGCTCAGGGAAAACCATCTTTTCTTGGATCGAAGAAAAGTTTGATGTCAAGCGAATTCTCGGAGAAGGGGTGCCTGTGCAATTGGTGCCTCCTGTAGGATTTGTGGCCTTGCTGGCATTGATCTACATCTACAGCAACCTGCGTGCAGAAAACAAGATTCGAGAAATTGATAAGGCGAAGCAAGAAGTAGCCGATATCCGTGCGGATGTCACTACGCTAGAAGCCGAATACATGAAAAGCAGCATGCAGTCTGAAGTCTCCAAGCGCGTTGCTGCAATTGAACTCTATGAATTAAATCAACCTCCGGTAAAAATTGAACTAACTAAAAAGTGAACATCAAACGCTCCATAGTGATCCGAGTTCGGGTGATTTTCATCCTGGTGGCTTTGGCAGCTTGTGCGATTCCGTACAAGGTGGCGGTAGTTCAGTTGGTAGAGGGAGAGAAGTGGAGAGCAAAGGCGCAAGAGCTAAACTTTCAATACCGAGAGGTACCTGCTACACGAGGCAATATCTATGCTTCTGATGGAAGCCTTCTAGCGACTAGTTTGCCATTTTACCAAGTCGCCATCGATCCCACCGTGGTGGATGATGTGGTATTTAAAGCTGGGATTGACTCCTTAGCGAATCTTTTGGCTAATTTTTACCAAGACAAGTCTGCCACTGCCTATAAGCGAATGATTCAAGACGCCAGAACGAATCAAAAGCAGTACTTGATGATCAATAGGAAGCAAATCAATTACCAGGAGATGCAGACTATGGATAACTGGCCAATTTTTAAAGAAGGGAGAATAAAGGGGGGAGTGATTTATGAAAAAATTGAAAAACGCTACCAACCTTTCAGTTCGTTGGCTAGTAGAACTTTAGGCACCTTAAATCAGGACGGAGTTGGTTCTGGCATTGAATACAGTTTCAATAAACAGTTGAAAGGACAAAATGGAAAAGCCTTGTTTCAGCGCTTATCCAGAGGAGTATGGAAGCCCCTTTTTGATGTAGATGATGTAAAGCCATTAGACGGGTACGATATCCAAACTACCCTCGATGTCAATATTCAAGATGTGGCTGAAACTACCTTAAGAAAGCGCTTGAAAGAAACAGAGGCTGCATTTGGCTCCGTCATCGTAATGGAAGTGGCTACAGGTTACGTTAAGGCTATTTCAAATCTTGAGCGAAATGCTGCTGGCACGGGCTATGTAGAAAGTTACAATTATGCTGTAGGGGATATGGGCAGTGTGGAACCGGGCTCAACCTTTAAGTTGGTTTCCATGCTAGCCTTATTGGAAGAAAACAAAGTCAGCCCCAATGACCTAATTGAGACTGGAAATGGGGTGTATCGCTTTTATGGGCAATCGATGATCGATGCCAAAAACGGTGGGTATGGAACCATCACCATTCGTCAGGCATTTGAAAAATCCTCCAATGTGGCCATCTCCAAATTGGTGGATCGGCATTTTGGATCGAGTCCCTCCAAATTTTTGGCCTACATGGACAAGGTTGGCTTGGCCCAGCCACTCAGCTTGCAACTAATTGGTGAGGGTAAGCCTTTCTTCAAAACTCCAGGCGCCAAAGATTGGTATGGAACATCCCTCCCCTGGATCTCGATAGGATATGAATCCAAGTTAAATCCAATTCACACCCTGGCATTTTACAATGCGGTAGCCAATGGGGGAAAAATGGTAAAGCCACTTTTTGTCAAATCGGTTAGCAATGGGGCGCAAACTATCGAAACCTTTGAGCCTGTAGTCATCCGTGAATCCATCGCCTCACCGAAAACCATCACCCAACTTCAAGAACTCTTGCTTGGAGTCGTGGAAAATGGAACTGCAAAGAACATTAAGAATCCAAACTATAAAATTGCTGGAAAGACAGGGACTGCTCAAAAATTAATCAAAGGGAGTTACCAAGAGGTCTATTACACCAGTTTCGCTGGATACTTTCCTGCAGACCGTCCTAAATACAGCATGGTGGTGGTGATTGATAGTCCTAAAGGAATTGCTGTTTATGGAGGAGATGTTTCTGCACCCGTTTTCAAAGACATTGCGGATAAAATTTACGCAACCGATTTGGATTTAAGTAGAGTCAACCAATCCAAAATTGCTCCTGCACAAACCATTGGGGCTAAATTCCCTTACATCGCGTCAGGTAAATCGGAGGAACTACAAAGTATTTTTGATTACCTGAAGTTACCCTTTAAATCTCCTTCTCAGGGAGATTGGGTAATTGCTGCCAACAATGCGGGTCAATTCCAACAAGTAGAAACCGAAAAATCAGTAGTGCCCAATGTATCCGGCATGTCCCTTCGTGATGCCCTCTACATTTTAGAAAATAAAGGACTGAAAGTGAACTTCAATGGAAAAGGGAAAGTGGTTAACCAGTCGATTTCACCGGGAACTCCCCTTGCACCTAATGCTACTATTGACCTTGTACTTGGATAAATGAACGTGCTCAAAGACATATTGTACAAAGTATCTCTGATCGCAACCTATGGAGACATGGAGCGAAAAGTGAGCGATGTGGTCTTTGATAGCCGCAAAGTGGTGGAAAATTCTGTCTTCGTTGCGGTCAAAGGTACTCAAGTGGATGGGCACGACTTCATCTCGCTTGCCTTGGAAAAAGGAGCCACTTCCATCATTTGCGAACAACTTCCTGAGGCCTTGGCGGCAGGAATTACTTACATCCAAGTAGTGGATTCGGCAAAGGCCTTGGGAATTATGGCTGCTAATTTTTTTGGTAATCCCTCTGATAAAATCAAAGTAGTGGCTGTAACGGGGACCAATGGCAAGACCACTACGGTCACCTTGTTGCACCAGTTGTTTGTCCGAATGGGCTACAGCACGGGGCTTTTATCTACGGTAGAAAATAAAATCAATGAGGAAGCCATTCCTTCGACCCATACCACCCCTGATGCAGTCAGTGTACAAGCCTTACTCCGCAAAATGGTGGATGCTGGATGTACCCATTGCTTTATGGAGGCCAGTTCCCATGCCATCGTGCAGGAGCGTATCGCTGGATTGAAGTTGGCAGGAGCCGTATTTACCAACATCACGCACGACCACTTGGATTACCACGGCACCTTTGATGAATACATCAAGGCCAAGAAAAAATTGTTTGATGAATTGCCAAAAGATGCCTTTGCCTTGGTCAATGGGGATGACAAGCGCGGTGGGGTTATGGTTCAAAATTGTCGAGGTACGCTACAAACCTTCGGGCTCAAGTCTGCTGCAGATTTCAAAGCCAAAATCCTTTCCAATACCATTGAAGGCTTGGAGTTGGATATCAATGGAAAACTCATCTGGTTTCGAATGATTGGCTCCTTCAATGCGTACAATTTGTTGGGAGTACTCGGTACTGCCGTCCTGCTTGGTGAAGACGAGGACGAAGTGCTTCGGGAATTGTCTGCCATCAAAGGGGCAAAGGGCCGATTTGATCGAATTTCCATTGGTGGAATCACCGCCATTGTGGATTATGCACATACCCCGGATGCCCTGGAAAATGTACTGAAGACCATCAACGCTTTCCGCACGGGCAATGAGCAGCTCATTACCGTGGTGGGCTGTGGAGGCAATCGGGACAAGACCAAGCGTCCAACCATGGCCAAAATTGCTGTTTCAGAAAGTACGAAGGCCATTTTTACCTCTGATAATCCACGATTTGAGGAACCAGCCGAGATCCTTCGCGACATGCAAGCGGGTGTAGGGCCAACAGATTTTCGAAAAACCCTAACCATTGAAGATCGAAGAGAAGCCATCAAGACGGCACTTCTGCTCTGTCAAAAAGGAGATATCGTCCTCATCGCCGGCAAGGGGCATGAAGATTACCAAGAAATCAAAGGCGTAAAGCATCATTTCGATGATGCCGAAGTCGTGACCGAATTAATGACTCAACTAAACGGGAACTGAGATGCTCTATCCTTTATTTGACTACTTAGATCGCGTGTTGGACATCCCAGGTACCGGCGTGTTCCGCTACATTTCCTTCCGTGCAGGGATGGCGGCCTTAGTTTCCTTGATTATCACCATCACCTTCGGGCACCACATTATCAATTGGATTCGCAATCGGCAAATCGGGGAGACCGTTCGTGACTTGGGCTTGGAAGGTCAAACTCAGAAGAAAGGAACCCCTACCATGGGTGGCTTGATGATGATTGCAGCCATCTTAGTACCCACCTTACTTTTTGCCAATCTGAATAACATTTACATCATTCTTCTGTTGATTACCACTGTTTGGTTGGGATTGATTGGCTTTTTGGATGATTACATCAAAGTATTCCGTAAAAATAAAGATGGGCTTCAAGGGCGCTTTAAAATCATCGGGCAAATCGGCATTGGGGTCATTGTGGGGGCTACCTTGTATTACCACGAGGATGTGGTCATCCGAGAATTCTCGACTCCAGTGTCTGTGGAAAGTGGAGTAATTGAAACTCCGGCTTTCCAGGATACCAAGGCGCTAAAAACGACTATTCCTTTCCTGAAAAATAACGAATTCAACTACGAGGAAGTCCTTGGGTTTATGGGAGATTCCATGACTCCCATTCTTTACATTTTTGTAGCGATTTTCATCATTACCGCAGTTTCCAATGGTGCAAACATTACCGATGGCATTGATGGGCTGGCGGCCGGAACCTCGGCCATCATTGGTTTGACCATTGCTATTTTTGCCTACTTGAGCGGTAACGCTATTTTTTCCCAATACCTCAACATCATGTACATTCCCAATTCCGGGGAACTGGTAATTTTTACCGCTGCATTCATCGGTGCCTGTGTGGGATTTCTCTGGTACAACTCGTACCCAGCCCAAGTATTTATGGGCGATACGGGATCCTTGATGCTTGGGGGAGTGATCGCTGTGTTGGCTTTGACACTTCGAAAAGAACTTCTTATCCCCATTCTCTGTGGGATATTCTTGGTAGAAAACTTGAGCGTCATGATTCAGGTGGCCTACTTCAAATACACGAAGCGGAAATATGGAGAAGGGAGGCGGGTATTTCTGATGTCCCCACTCCACCACCATTACCAGAAAAAAGGAATTCACGAATCCAAGATCGTTACCCGTTTTTGGATTGTAGGGATTCTATTCGCAGTAGTCACATTAGCCACCCTCAAACTAAGGTAAGATCATGAAACGCCTAGTCGTCCTCGGAGCTGGAGAAAGTGGATTGGGAGCAGCATTGCTCGCCAAGAGGGAGGGCTATGCCGTATTTGTATCGGATGGCGGCAACATTGGGGAGGCTAGGAAGGCGCAACTTCAGACTGCTGGAATTGAATTTGAAGAAGGCAAGCACGACGAGGCTCGTATTTTGGCTGCCGACTTGATCATCAAAAGTCCAGGGATCCCGACTACGGTTTCCATCGTGCAGCAAGCGATTAATCGAGGGATTTCCGTAGTGGATGAACTGGAATTTGCTAACCGTTACAGCAAAGGGAAGGTGATTGCGATTACGGGAACCAATGGAAAAACGACCACCACCTTATTGACCTACCACCTGTTGAAAGAAGCGGGATGGGATGTAGGGCTGGCTGGCAATGTAGGCAAAAGTTGGGCCGGACAATTAGTAGATGGAGATCATGCTTGGTGGGTAATTGAGATTTCCAGTTTCCAAATAGATGGCTTGGTGAACTTGAAGCCGCACATCGCCCTTTTGACCAACATCACTCCAGATCACCTAGATCGCTACAATTACCAATTGGAGCGTTACATCGATTCCAAGATGGCTTTATTCAAAAAGATGAATCAGGACGATGCTGCCATACTCAATTTGGAAGACCCCTTTACGAAGACAGGCCTCGGCCGAGCACCTATTCAGGCCTCTGGGTATGGAATTTCTTTGGAAGAACAGCCTAGCCAAGGTGGATTTAGTGATGGGAAAGTGCTGGTATTCCAGGTAGCCAGAGCACAGGCAACTCTACCTGTTGCTGCCTTGACTATCCAAGGCAAGCACAACCTGCTGAATGCCTTGGGTGCTGGAGTAGCCGCACTCTTGGCGGGATTGTCTGAGCAGCAGTTGCTCAGCGGCTTCCAAAACTTCAAAAATGCTGCACATCGCATGGAACTCGTAAGGGTAGTGGATGGGGTTCGTTACGTTAACGATAGCAAAGGTACCAATGTAGAAGCCACGTTTTATGCGCTGGGAAGTTACAAAGAACCGATGGTATGGATTGCAGGAGGGGTAGACAAAGGCAATGATTATTCCGTGTTAACTCCCTTGGTAGTGAATGGTCAGGTGAAAGCCTTGATCTGCTTGGGTAAAGACAATAAGAAGTTAAAAACTGCATTTGCTCCACACATTGGGCAAATCCGAGAAACACAAGACTTGCAAGAGGCAGTGTCTTGGGCTCAGGAAATAGCCAAGGAAAAAGAGGTAGTACTCTTGTCTCCCGCTTGTGCAAGTTTCGACTTATTCAAAAACTACGAAGATCGTGGGGATCAATTTAAAGCCGCAGTGCTGGCATTAACTCAAAAGCAAAGCGCATGAACCAGATTCGAGCATGGATAGATGAGCAATTCAAAGGCGATCCAATCATTTGGGCCATCGTGATTTTGCTGTCTATGTTGAGTATTCTGGTGGTGTATTCGGCAACCGGCACTTTGGTGTACCAGGATAAGGATGTGGATACGGAGCAGTATTTATTCAAGCACTCCAAATTAATTCTCGCCTCCTTGGTGGTGATGTGGCTGGCCCATAAAATTCCCTACCGGAAGTATGCGCTCTATGCACGTCTATTTATGTTCCTTTCTATTCCCTTGCTTTTGGTTACCTATTTGTATGGCTCTACCATCAATGAGGCCAATCGCTGGTTAGTAATTCCTGTAATCAATCAGGCTTTTCAACCGTCGGATTTGGCAAAACTTTCCTTGATTGCCGCTTTGGCAGCCATGCTTGCCAAGCGTCAAAGCAACATTAAGGACTTGACTGGGACCTTACTTCCTATCATCATTTCCATTGGAATCATCAGTGCCTTGATTGGGATGGCCAATATGTCTACTGCAATTTTACTCCTGATTACCTGCTTGTTGATCATGTTTATCGGTCGGGTGCCGATGCAGCACCTTGCTCTTGTGGTGATGGTTGGGATCTTAGGGCTTTCCGTAGCCATGATGACAGGCCAACGAAAAGACACCTTTATGACGAGAATTGAAACCTTTTTGGATTCCAAAGACGATGACAGCAAGGTTCCTTTTCAGGCCGAGCAATCTTACATCGCCATTGCCACAGGAGGAATTACGGGGAAAGGACCTGGAAATAGTGAGCAGCGAAATACCCTTCCTCACCCCTATTCAGATTTTATCTACGCCATTATTTTGGAGGAATACGGCATGGTCGGTGGAGTCTCGGTGCTCTTCCTGTACCTCGCACTGCTTTACCGAGGCATGCGCATCGTTGCCAATTCCAACAAAGCCTTCGGAGGCTTATTGTCCGCGGGTTTGAGTTTTGCGCTGGTCATTCAAGCCTTGGTCAATATGGCCGTGGCCGTGGGACTAGGCCCGATTACTGGACTTCCCTTACCCTTGCTCAGCATGGGAGGAACCTCCTTGATATTTACCGGTACGGCCTTGGGGATTATTCTCAGCGTCAGTCGAGGTGACCACCAAGAAGAGGGCAGTACTTCAAATGAAACGAGTAAAAAAGGAAATCAATTGCGAACTGCATAACGCAAACCCTATCAAAACAGGCGCAACATATCGAATTCTCATTAGCGGTGGAGGTACCGGTGGACACATCTACCCAGCCATAGCCATTGCGAATGCCTGGATGGACAAGCATCCAGACACGGAGATTCTATTTGTGGGTGCTCAGGGCAAAATGGAGATGCAGAAAGTTCCTGAGGCCGGATATTCAATCCAGGGCTTACCTGTGGCAGGTCTTCAACGCAAGTTGACTCTCGCTAATTTAAGTTTTCCAATCAAACTATGGCGAAGCCTACGCATGGCCTCGAAAATCGTCCAGGAATTTCAGCCTCAAGTAGTCGTAGGCGTAGGAGGCTATGCCAGTGGGCCTGTACTCTATGCGGCACAGCAGAAAGGAATTCCAACTCTCCTTCAGGAACAAAATTCCTATGCAGGATTGACCAATAAACTCTTAGCCAAGAAGGCGTCAAAAATATGTGTGGCCTATCCAGAGATGGAGCGCTTTTTCCCGAAAGAAAAACTAAAACTCACAGGCAATCCCGTTCGAAAGGATTTACTTGACATGGCCGGAAAAAGGGAACAAGGAATTGAAGTTTTTGGATTGGACCCAAATCGCAAAACTGTTTTCGTTTTGGGAGGATCCTTGGGTGCTCGTACGCTGAATCAGGCTATGCTCAAGCATATGGTAGACTTAGAGAACGAAGGCTACCAAGTGTTGTGGCAAAGTGGAAAATTTTATTTCAAGGACATGGAAGTGGCTCTTGAAAAGGTGGGGTTGACACACATTCATTTGCGGGAATTTATCCGTGAGATGGATTTGGCCTATGCTGCAGCAGATCTAATTGTGTCTCGTGCAGGAGCGCTATCCGTTTCCGAACTCTGCTTGGTAGGGAAGCCTGTCATCTTTATTCCTTCGCCAAATGTAGCCGAGGACCATCAAACCAAAAACGCGAATGCTTGCGTGAAGCAGGGGGCAGCAGTGCTTCTAGCCGATGCCGATGCAGTCGGAAAGTTTAAAGAATACATCGATGATTTGTTGCAGCAGGAGCACAAAGCTCAGTCGCTAGCAACAGCCATTAAGAAATTGGCCATGCCGGATGCGGCAAATGCCTTGGTAACTGAACTTGAACAGCTTCTCAAATGAACGCGAAAGGGATACATAGCGTATTTTTCCTTGGAATCGGCGGCATAGGCATGAGTGCCTTGGCACGCTGGTTTCAGCAGGAAGGCTATGCGGTGGCTGGATATGACAAAACCCCTTCCCCGCTTACCGATAGGCTGGTAGAAGAAGGGATGGAGGTCATTTTTGCAGATCAGGTGACCGCTGTTCCTAGCCAATTCCGGGAGCGTCCGGAGGAGGTACTGGTGGTCTGGACTCCAGCAATTCCGAAAGACGCTGAATTGCTTCACTTTTTTCAACAGGGATTCCTATTGAAGAAAAGAGCAGAGGTTTTGGGAATGATTACCCAAGACCAATACACCATTGCGGTAGCGGGTACTCATGGCAAGACCAGTACCTCCTCCTTGGTTGCGCATTTGTTGAAGTCAGCAGGAAAAGCAGTCACCGCTTTCTTGGGAGGAATTACGCAGAATTACAACAGTAATCTGATTCTTTCGGGTAAGTCCAAAGAAGCACTCGTCGTGGTGGAAGCAGATGAATTTGATCGCTCCTTCCTCCATCTGCACCCAAATGAAGCCGTATTGACGAGTGCAGATCCAGACCATTTGGATATTTACGGAGATGAACAAACGATCTTGGAAGGCTTCCGACAATTTTTGTCTTTGGTAGACAAAAAAGGAAAAGTATACCTTCAAAGTCATGCGCGCTACCGCCTAGGTGATCCGGGTATTCCCTCTTCCAACCTTCGGGAATATGGACTTCGATCAGAAGGCATTCATGCAGAAAATGTTGTAGCGAAGCCCAACTCCTTTGTATTTGATTACATCGGCAGCAAAATTCAGATCAAAGGCCTTGAATTGGCTATTCCTGGTTTTCACAATGTGGAAAATGCCCTTGCTGCCATCGCCATCGCACTCGACCATGGGGTAGACGAAGCTCAAATTCGAGAGGGAATCAAGACATTCCGAGGAGTGAAGCGGCGTTTTGAAATTCATTCTTCCCTCCCTGGAAAAATCTACATTGATGACTATGCGCACCACCCCGAAGAAATCAAGGCTTGCTTGAGTTCGGTACGAGCCATGTACCCATCCCAACGGATGATGGTGATTTTCCAGCCACACCTTTTTACCCGTACCCGAGATTTCGCCCCTGGATTTTCGGAGAGCCTGTCCCTTGCCGATGAGGTGGTGTTGTTGCCCATCTACCCAGCTCGTGAACTTCCTATCCCAGGAGTAATTTCTGAAATGCTTTTGGAAGACATAGAGACCGGGATGAAGGTGTGCATTCAAAAGACCGAAGTGATGGATTTATTGACTGCATCTTCTCCGGAGGTTCTGGTCACCTTGGGTGCTGGAGATATTGACCGGCTGGTCCCTGCTATAGCAGCATGGGCAAATTCTAGACCTAACCCTATGCAATCATGAATAAGGAAAAGGTGAAAAAGGTACTCGGAATTGTGTTGCTCTGCCTTATAGCAGGAGGTTACATTGGATTTGTGGAAAAGCAAAACCAATCCAAAACTTTCACGGCCGTGGAGGTAGACTTGGAGGCGGTGAGTGGGGTTTATTTCGTGGAAGAAAAAGAGATTTCATCCATCCTTTCTTCCTCTTTTCCAGAATTGAAGAAAGGCCTTCCCATGCAGGAGTTGCCTTTAAAAGCTATTGAGGATCGCTTGCTAGGGCATCCCTTTATCCGTACGGCAGAGGCTTTTGTGGATCAGCAAGGAATCCTGAAGTTAAACCTAACGCAACACGAACCGATGGCAAGGATTGCCAGACCAGAAAGTGCGGATGGCTACATTACCAAGGAGGGCTTGCTTATTTCTACCTCGCCTACCTACACTAGTCGGGTTTTGATTATTCATGGTCCCTATATCGGATCCTTGATGGACCAAGGCCGATTGGATGTCATGCCTGAGTTGATTCCATTGATTCAATTCATCACGCAAGACAAGTTTTGGAGTGCACAGGTGACCGAATTGGAGATCAATGGTCGAAATGACATTCGGATTCACCAACAGGTTGGGAAACAAGTCATTGAGTTTGGAGATGCAAAAGACTTTGAAAGTAAGTTCAACCGGATTGCGGTACTCTACCAAGAAATATTGCCTAAAAAGGGCTGGGATGCTTACCAGCGGATCAGTGTAAAATATAAAAATCAAATCGTTTGTGAATAAAGCTTGGATATGGAAAACGACAAATTAATTGTAGGTCTGGACATTGGGACGACCAAAATTTGCGCCATCATTGGTCGAAAAAATGAATTTGGCAAACTAGAAGTCCTAGGAATGGGCAAGTCCGTATCGGATGGCGTGGAACGAGGAATCGTGACCAACATCGAGAAGACAGTGCATGCCATCGAAAAGGCAGTAGAAGAATGCGCCAACATGGCTGACGTGAACATTGGAGAGGTGATTGTAGGGATCGCTGGCCAACACATCCAGAGTAAAATCATGCATGGGAGCATCATGCGGCAGCCAACGGAAGATGAAATCACCGTAGAGGATGTGCAGCGCTTGACTGCAGACATGCACAACATTGTGGTGCCTCCAGGCAACAGCATCATTCACGTCATGCCACAGGATTACACCGTCGACTACGAAGGGGGAATCAAAGACCCCGTAGGCATGTCAGGCAATCGTTTAGAAGCAGATTTCCATATCATTACTGCCCAGACGACTGCCATTCACAACATCAACAAATGTGTCAAGCGTGCTGATTTAACTTCCAAGCAGTTGATTCTAGAACCTTTGGCCAGTTCCTTGTCTGTCCTCAGTGAGGAAGAGAAAGAGGCAGGAGTTTGTTTGATTGATATCGGTGGAGGCACCACAGATATCGCCATTTTCTATGAAAACATCATCCGACATACAGCCGTGATCCCTTTGGGAGGAAACATCATCACGGCCGATATCAAGGAAGGTTGTATGCTGATGCATAACCAAGCTGAATTGTTGAAAACTAAGTTTGGAAAGGCCATTGCCGCGGAAGCCAACCCCAATGAAATTGTATCCATTCCTGGGTTGAAAAATCGAGCTCCCAAAGAAATATCCATCCGTAATCTCGCCTCTATCATTCAAGCCAGAATGGAGGAGATTATTGAGATTGTTCAGAACGAAATCATGCAGAGTGGCTATTACAAAAAACTTGCAGGAGGAATTGTCCTTACCGGAGGAGGTTCTCAAATGCAGTTTATTGGGCAATTGTTTGAGTACATGACGGGCTTGGATACCCGAATTGGCTTTCCAAATGAGCACCTTGGAAAATCAGTGCTGGATGAAATCAAAAGCCCCATGTATGCCACTACTGTAGGGCTAGTGTTGGCAGGTTTCAAATCCCTAGACATGCGGGAAGAAATGTACAAAACCCGAATTGCCAATACAGGAGTAAAACCAAAAATTCAAGGTAGGGAGGGCATCTCCAAGGATTTCTTTAGAAATATTGGAGAGCGTCTCAAGGGCATCATTTCAGATGATATCGGAGACGACACTTCCTATGGAGGATAAATTCAACCCCATTTAATTCAAAAAAAAAGTACCCCAGCATAAAAACTAAATTCACCAACAATACAATGTCAGATAACATGAAAGATTACAGATTTGATCTCCCCAAAAATCAAAAGTCCATCATCAAGGTCATCGGTGTGGGTGGCGGTGGTAGCAATGCCGTCAACCACATGTATGGTCTAGGAATTAAGGATGTGGAATTCGTGGTGGTCAACACCGATGCCCAGGCTTTAAAATCTAGCCCTGTTCCTTTGAGACTTCAACTTGGAGCCAACTTGACTGAAGGCCTAGGTGCGGGTGCCAATCCTGAGCAAGGAAAGTGTGCCGCTCTCGAATCGGAAGAGGAGATCCGTGAACTACTCGCTGATAATACCAAAATGGTATTTATCACTGCGGGTATGGGAGGAGGTACAGGAACTGGTGCTGCTCCAATCGTAGCCAAAATTGCTAAAGAATTGAACATCCTCACTGTGGGGATTGTGACTGCTCCCTTCATGTTTGAAGGAAAAAAGAAGATGGCAGTTGCCCAAGCAGGAATTGAATCACTTCGTGAAAATTGCGATACCGTATTGGTGATTCTCAACGACAAGTTGCGTGAGATCTATGGCAATCTAGCCATCCGAACGGCCTTCAGCAAAGCAGATGATATCTTGAGTACGGCTGCTAGATCTATTGCAGAAATCATCACCATCCATCAGGATGTAAACGTGGATTTTGAGGACGTTAAAACGGTCATGAAGGATGCGGGTGCCGCAGTGATGGGTTCTGCTACTGAAGAAGGAGAAGGACGTGCCATACGCGCAGCGGGATCCGCGATTTCTTCACCTTTGCTCAATAATGTGGACATCAAAGGCGCTCAAAAAATCTTGCTTTCCATCATGTCTGGAGAAGAGGAGGAACTTTCTATGGACGAACTCAGCGACATCACGGAGTACATCCAAGAAAAAGCGGGTGACAACGCAGAGGTCGTTTTTGGACAGGGAATTGATCCTGAATTGGGAAGAGCCATTCGTGTGACCGTCATTGCCACGGGCTTCGAAATGGATAGACTTGCCAATGTGCCTAGAACTACAGCCACTGCAGCGCCTGTTTCTGCTTTTTTCAACCCAGTAACCCCAACTCCAGTTCCTAGTCCAGCTCCAGCTCCTGAGCAAGTTAAAACAGTGATTGATTTGGATTCAGGAAAGTCAGCGCAAGTAAAAGAAGAACCACTTGCTGAAGGGACTACCTTTACTTTTACCTTTCCCAAAACTCCGGTAGCAGTGGCCACTCCTGAGGTTGCAGAAGAAAAAGAAGATTTATTCTCTTTTGATATCCAACCAGTAGCAGAGGGTCCTGTCCTGGAAGAGCCGATTGAAGCAGAGGAAAAAATTGTTCATGAATTGTACCAAGAGCCTACTGCTGCCCCAATGGAAACAGAGGAGCCGCATCAGCCCATTGCCCCAGTTTTTGCTACTGACTATTACGAGCAAATGAAGATGAAGGCCATTCAGCGTGCCCACGAGCGATTCGAGAAATTGAAAGGTGGACGTGCCCTAACTACCGCCTCAGATGATTTGACTGAGAAAATGGTGGTGCCTGCCTACCAGCGCAAAAACGTGATTTTGAATGAGCCACAGCATAGTTCAGAATCTAACCTAAGCAGATTCAACCTCAATGAGGAGAATGAGATTTTAGGGAATAATCGATTTCTGCACGACAACGTGGATTGAGGCCTAGAAGTCGAGCAGTAGGTCTGCCTGGGTATGTAGTAGTTCTACATACAGCCTGTTGGTGAGCAGGTTATCTGACATATTTTGCTCTATCTTGGCCAGTTTGGGCTTGAGAGCAAGAACATGCATACCCAGGTAATGGAAGATGTCGGTGAGGTGGCTCATAGCGATGCCACCCCCGCCAATTCCTGAGGACAAGCCGATTAGCGCACACTTTTTATTTTGGAATGAATTGGGATAGGTCATCCCATCGATGAAT
>Ga0169931_10003063_pt1 | contig 26809 bp, 24 predicted proteins | sample Kivu_15m_20L_FD_129675 | JGI IMG/M metagenome (GOLD analysis project Ga0169931, IMG submission 129675) | Freshwater microbial communities from Lake Kivu, Western Province, Rwanda to study Microbial Dark Matter (Phase II) - Kivu_15m_20L... | ecosystem: Environmental > Aquatic > Freshwater > Lake...
TCGCCTCGAAGATCAGCTGGTGCTGCGGGCGGTAGAAATCGTTCGCGGTGCAGATCTCGGCGACGTCGAACCATCGCTCGTTCGAGAGCATGAGACCACCCAGCACCGACATCTCCGCTTCAACGGAGTGAGGCGGAACCTTTAATGAAGAGGGCAGCGATGAGGGCGCAAAGCCTCGCTCGCGGATGGGCGATATGGGTTGTTCGGACATCGGTTCGAATACAGTCGGCGGGAGGTCATGGTCGTGCGAAGCGCCGTTGCATGCAACGGATCCACAGGGAAAAAGCTGTGCGAATGCTGTGGAAAGTCAGAAACGCAGCGAAAGAAGTAGGGAGGAAGAAAGTGTCGCCCGGAGGTTCGTCCGGACCGCCGGGCGACACTGAAAGGGAGCAACCCCAGTGAGAAGTTGCTCCTGCGAACAGAACTCCGCCTATTCGGCGGCGACAATCACCTTGACGGTGGTTGTCACATCAGAGTGCAGTTGGATGTCGATGTCGTATTCGCCGGTGATACGAATCACGCCAGCGGGCATCCGCACTTCAGCCTTGCGCACTTCCTGGCCAATGGCAGTGAGTGCATCGGCAACTTCGCCCGTACCAACGGAGCCGAAGAGACGACCTTCATCGCCGACCTTCGCGAACACCGTCACCGTTACACCTTCAAGACCCGCGGCGCGGCCACGGGCAGAGGTGAGTTTGTCGGAGGCGGCGCGTTCCAGTTCGGCGCGCTTGGTTTCAAAAACCTGGCGGTTCTCGTCCGTGGCACGAACAGCCATGCGCTGCGGCAGCAGATAGTTGCGGGCATATCCCGGCTTCACGTTGACCTCGTCACCCAAAGTGCCGAGGTTGGTAACCGGCTCAAGCAGAATCACGTGGACCATGATGACTCCTCTGGCTCCTTACTTGTGCTGGTCCGTATACGGCAGCAGGGCCAGGAACCGGGCGCGGTTGATCTCGGTGGTGAGCTTGCGCTGGAACTTGGCGGATGCGCCGGAGATGCGGGCGGGCACGATCTTTCCGGTTTCACCGATGAACTGCTTCAGGAAGTCGAGATCCTTGTAGTCCACGTCTTCGGAGGTGATGTTCACTTCGCCCTGACGGCGACGGCGGAAACGGCTCATTCTGCATTCTCCTCAGCCGGTGCGTCGTTGCGGGCACCTTCTTCGCCCGGGTTGTCACGGCGACGGGACGCCAGTTCTTCTTCACGGCGGCGATCACGCTCGCGGTCTTTCTCCTGCTCGCGCAGCTCTTCTTCGTAAATCTTCGACTGCCCTACTTCGGCCTTCTTGCGGCGGATGATCAGGTAACGGATCACCGCGTCGTTGAAGCGGAAGGAGCTCTCGAGCTCGGACAGCGATTCTTCGCCGACCTCGATGTTCATCATCACGTAGTGAGCCTTGTGGATCTTGGCGATGATGAAGGTGAGCTGGCGCCTTCCCCAGTCTTCCGACCGGTGCACCTTGCCACCCCCGCGCTCGATCAGGGATTGGTAACGTTCGATCATTCCCGGCACCTGGTCTGACTGATCAGGGTGCACGAGGAATACGACCTCGTAATGCCGCATGGCGTCTCCTTGTGGTATCCCGCCGGTTTGGGCCGGCTTCGTGCCCCCGCGATCGCGGCCGGAATGGCCGGTGGATGCGTGGGGCAAGGTGAAAGGGCTGCGGATCATACAGGCCGGGATTTGGGGCTGCCAAGGCGAATTTCCGGGGATTTCCGTGGACTAACGGGATTTTGCGAGAGCCCCGGGCTACGGCTTCGAGCGTCTCGTGCCCGGTCTCAGCGCTCCTGAGGGCAGTTGGCGAGTGATCGCTTCGCGTTCAAGCCGCGCCCAAATAGGCCGGTAGCTCACGCCGGGGACATCGGCCAACACGCGCTTTCATCAGCATGCAAAGCCTGAGGCAAGACTTCCCGGGTTCGACAAACCGGGTTAGCATTCTTGCTAACAACAATCATCGCCTCCTAACTCATCATTAGAAAACGCGGCCTGGGAAAGAAGAATCGCGAGACAGCGGATGCGGGAGATCCTCAATGGGTGAATTGAAGTACCAGCCGGCGCCCCATGAACACCGGAATTTCCTCGAGCGAGCCCGGCAGCGCAAAGGATTCTCCGAGGCTTATGACGGTCTCGCGCTGGAATACCAGTTGATCAGCGAACTGCTGGAAGCGCGCGTCCGCGCTGGATTGACGCAGGACGCTGTGGCTGAACGGATGGGTACGACGAAGAGCGCCATCTCACGTCTCGAATCTTCCGGGAAACACATGCCTTCGATCGCGACACTCAAGCGGTACGCGAATGCGGTTGGTTGTGAGTTGCAGGTCAGGCTCGTTCTGATCGAGAAGAGTTAACCGCAAACGTCCGACAGTCCGCTGAATTACACCAAATCGGGTTCTTCAACAGCCCTCACCGCGGGCAAGTCATCAGGCCCGATAGGACGAACACTGGTAGTCGGTAGCGTCAGCAAAGCGAGCGTATCGCCACTTTCCAATACAAACTCGACTTCAAGTCCTTTGTTGTCGTAGCGCTCGACAACCACGCCGACATCGCCCTTCCTGAGCCCACGGAGCGGGATATCCACCTTCAGTGCAACCCGTTGGAGAAGCTCATACATCATTTCGTTCTGCCCGTTTTTTGACTGGGGTAGGCCGTAACGAACCGCAGGACTTTCTCTTCACGCCGCTGGATCCAGACGGTGCGCAACGTCGACCGCAGCCCGTTTAGTCCCTCGATGGAGCCGACAATCACGACCTTTCGACCGTACTCCATGTCCTCCACCTCGGCAAGGTCACCTGATCTCAGTTGCGATCGGAGCGCTTGTTCAAGCCTCCGCCATGATCGCGGATGAAATCCCAGGCGCAGAAAAAATCGGAATTTTGCTACGCCTTCGGGGTGATCCATCGAAAGCAGATAGTCCCTGATCTTGGTCTCATCAATGAGGATAGGACCAATCCAGGTGAATTTTTCACTCAAGGTCGCGCCGCCTCCAGCCACAGAAAGTGTTGGCCCGCCATTACTACGGCGGGTTCAACTCATTCGTAGCAGCGTGACGGCGGATGAAACTCAGCGCGACGGAAGGATGCTGCAAGGTGCGTGCGAGAACTCACTGACGGGTAGTGTCTCGATTTGAGATGCAATCGTCATCGTGCTGCAACGCGCTGCCGCACCACCTCATACAACAAGATCCCCGCCGCCACCGACACATTGAGACTCGACACCGCGCCTGCCATGGGGATCGACACGAGCCAGTCACACGCTTCGCGGGTGAGTCGCCTCATGCCTTCTCCCTCACTGCCGAGAATGATGCCGACGTCTCCCTTCAAATCCGCCTGAAACCAATTGGTTTCTGCGGCGTCATCAGTACCGACGAGCCAGATGCCAGCTTCTTTGAGCCGCTCGAGACACCGCGAGAGGTTGGTGACAGCGACGAGGGTCAGCGCTTCCGCACCACCCGCCGCGGTTTTCAGCACCACATCATTTACCGGCGCAGTGTGGCGTTGCGGAAAAATCACGGCCTGCACACCGGCACCATTGGCCGAGCGCAGACAGGCGCCCAGGTTTCGTGGGTCGGTTACGCCATCAAGGATCAACAACAGACGTGGTTTCGGCAGTGCATCGAACTGTTCGAAAAACCGGTCTTCATCGATGGGTGTGAGTGCCTGGCAATACACTGCCACACCTTGATGACTGCCCTCGATGCGGGAGTCGAGCCACGCCTTGTCGACGGCTTCGAAACGCACGCCGGCTTCCTTCGCGAGGGCAATGAGCTCCTGCACCCGCGCATCACGACGACCCTGCACATAATGAAAGGAACGCACGCGGTCAGGATGTTGTGCGAGGACTTCACGCACTGCATGAAAACCGTAGACGTAACTCATCGTCTGCCACGTCGACCGGTCTTCTTGCGTCGGTCATCCCCTTCTTTTTTCTGTCGGGTCTTAACGGTCTTGCCGCTCTTGCCGGCATTACCCACCAACTCGAGATCGATGCGCCCGAGCGCCGGTCGTACCTCACGGATTCGCACGCGCACGGCATCCCCCAAACGGAACGACTGACCCGAACGATCACCGACCAGCGCCATCGCATGGGGATGAAAGCGGTAGTAGTCCTGGCCGAGTTCGCTGACGTGCACCAACCCCTGCACGTAGAAGCCTTCAAGCTCAATGAAGAGGCCGAACTCGGTGACACCACCGATACGTCCGGCCATCTCTTCACCGACATGCTCACCGACCAGATCACACTTCAGCCAGTTGTCGACCGCACGCTCGGCGGATTCCGCACGACGTTCGGTGAAGGAGATATGCACGCCGACGTCTGCGAGGGTGTGTTCATCGAGCGGGCCTTTCTTGCCGTGCAGAACCGCCTTGATGGCGCGATGCACGATGAGATCGGCATAACGGCGGATGGGCGAGGTGAAGTGCATGTAGTGCGTGAGTGCGAGCCCGAAATGGCCGATGTTGCCGGGTTGATATACCGCCTGCTGCATGGTGCGCAGCGTGAGCATCTGGAAGATCCACGCATCCGGCCGATCTTCGATCTGGGTGAGTGCGGCTTGCACTGTTTTTGGGGTGATTTCCTTGTCGAGGTGCACGCCCGCCATGGCGAAGGCGCTGCGCAGCATCTGCACCTTGAGCACATCAGGTTGGCCGTGCACCCGATAGAGGCCAAGCGCATCGTGTCGCTCGAGAAACTCTGCTGCACACACGTTGGCAGCAATCATGGCTTCTTCAATGAGGCGATGCGCATCGTTGCGAACCACGGGCTTCACAGCGATGGCGCGGCCGTCCTTGAGTTCAAGATCACACTCATGGCTGTCGAAATCGAGCGCGCCGCGCTTCTCCCGGGCACTCAGCAACGCCTTGAAACAGCGGTGCAGCGCATCAAGCGATGTCAGCACCTCGTCTTCCACCTCCAGTGCTGCGCCTTCGATCCAGGCGCCCACGCGCGTATAGGTGAGGCGCTGCCAGGAACGGATGAGTGCTTCGTAGAAAACGGATTCACTGACTCGCCCGGTTGAGGAGACGCGCATGTCGCAGACCATGGCGAGACGCGGCACCTTGGGTTTGAGCGAGCAGAGTTCATTGGAGAGCGCTTCGGGCAGCATTGGTACCACAGCGCCCGGCAGATAAACCGAATTGCCTCGGTCGGACGCTTCGGTATCGAGCGCACCACCCTGTTTGACGTAGTGGCCCACATCGGCGATGGCAACGATCAGGCGCCAGCCACGCCCGTCCTTTTCACAGTAGACGGCATCGTCGAAATCCTTGGCAGTCTCTCCGTCGATGGTGACAAGGGGAAGATCCCGCAAATCTGTTCGCCCCTTCGGCAGTCTGTTAGCCACGGTCTTTGGCAATCCAGCCACCGCATCCGCCATACCGGTGGGCCAGGCTTCAGGAATGTGCAGGCTGTCGATCTGGGTGCGGATGGCGCGCTCGATCAAAGTCTCACCTTGCACCACACCAATCACCTGGCCGCGAAGACCGGCGCGGTCTTCACCGGTGATCTCCACTCGCACAAGATCACCATTGCGCCCGACACTCGGTGCGATAACCAGATGAACACGGCCGCGATAGTCGGCCGCCAGCGATTCCACGTAGGGCTGGCTGCCATGCCAGACAAGTTCACCGACCAGCATGCGATCAGTGCGGCTCAGCACATCGACGACCTGAACTTTCGTCTGCGTTTTGTCAGCGACTACGCGCGCCTTGATGGTGTCGCCAGCCCGCAGGTGCAGATTCCGCTCGCGCTCGACTTCAAGGCCGTTGAGGCGAAGGGTCTTGCCGTCCTGCGCGACAACCCCTTCGATGACTTCTTCGGTTTCGACCAGATGCCAGCGGCCTGAAGCGTCCTGCTCAAGATCGCCATTACGCAACATGCCCCGCAGCACCTGTTTCAGTTCACGGGCTTGTCGGCCGGCGCGCTCAACGAACTCATCCCGGAGTTCTTCGAAGGACATGGAAAAGCCGTTGGCGCGCATCAATGCCGCTACGGCGGCAGCGGTGATCTTCCGATGAGCGAAATCCGAATCCATGGTTTGACACTCTAGCGGCGCATTCAGTAAATTGCGCGGCCTCTTGGGCGGAACAAGTCCGCCCTACCCCACCTGCCGAGGTGGCGAAATTGGTAGACGCGCCAGCTTCAGGTGCTGGTGGGGGAAACCCCGTGAAGGTTCAAGTCCTTTCCTCGGCACCACATCACAGAACTCCGGCTACTCCTTCATCTCGCTGTTGGTCCCACCGCTCACGGGTGGTGTCAGATCGACGGGTTTCTTCTGTTCATACCAGGCTTCAGGCGTCTTGAACCCTTCCCATGCGGCACGAACCCAGCGAATGAGTGCGAATGCGAGCCAGAGCGACCAGCCGAGCATCGCCGCCCGATACACCCACATGGGCAATGAGATCACCCACGGCGCCGGTGGCATCTCGCCGGCCTGATCCGTGAACCAGCGATAGAAGTGTGCACCCGAGTCGTTGCCTTCAATTTGCATGTCCGGCGAAGACAGCAGCGCACTCGGAACACTGGCAACAAGTACCAGCACGGTGATCACTGTGACGAATCCGGTGAGGATCTGCACGAGGTTCTTGCTTGCGGCGCTGCTGATGGATTCAAGCCACTTGGGTCGCATGGCCAGCAGCAACAACCAGACTGCGACCAGCAGCGTTGCTTCGAGATTGCAGAGCGCAAGTCCAGCGGCCAGCAACAAGGCATCGGTGCGAGTGAGTGCAATGCCAGGAATCCGGGCGATACCCGCTGCCAGAATCAGCACGACGATCATCACGCCCCAGAACAACATCGCCGGGCCCATAGTGGGCCCGCCGAGGAACAGCACCCAGCGATTCTCCGGGAACTGGACTTCCGACGTGATGTTGCTGGTCGCGCCTGCAAATGTTGGCGGGGTTGCGGTGTAGCGAACCCCGACAGTCTCTTCACTGGTCCAACCGATCACATAAGCCGCAGACCCGGGCAACACCGGCAGCGCGAGCTGATTGTCCTTGAGTGGAATTGGAGCTTCTGCGCCATCGATGGTCACAGAGGTCACACTGTTGGTTCCCTCCGGCAACTTAAGCAGATAGTTGCCACCCTGGCTTGCTCGCAGGCTGAGATCGAGCTGATGGGTTGCAAGCCGATCGCCGGGAGTGACGTGATGCCGTACGGATTCCACTGTGCTGGTTGTTCCTGGCAACGGCTCAGTTCTCGTGGCCGTCAGTACCAGCTGCTCACCGTTTCGCGGGCGAAAGCTCACTCCATTCACTTCCTCATCGAGAACCGGCGTCAGGCCCTCATGACTCACGTGCCAGAGGTTCGTGGACTCAACCAACCAACGATGAACCTGATCCTTGGTATCTGCTGCTTGCAGCGTCAATGGCGATTCACGCTTGAGCACACCGCTCCACTGACTCCCCACATCCGTTGGCCCGAACACCACTTCAACAAAACCGTCTTCCGCCTGATAACCACCACCCAGGATGGATTCGCCCGGTAACAGCGGGACCTTGACCGTGAATCCACCCACAGTGGGCGCAAGACGGGAGACTTCGGTGGTGACCTGCCAGTCGAGATCAAAACGGATATGGCGGCGAACTTCCACAAAGGGTGCGGCCGCGTCCTGCTGAAGCACAGGCGCATCTTCGCGGGCTTCCTGTCGCTTCTGCCGCTCAAAGCCGAGGGAACCACCCACAGCCCGGCCTTCAATCACACCGGAGATCAGCCACACATCGTCGAGCGACGTTTCAATTACTGCCGGCTGCGTGGGCAAACCGATCTCGAATCGTTCGAGATGCGCAACAGATCCTGAAAGCTGCACACGATGAACCCCTTCACGCACCGCCACCTGAAGGGTATCCCCCTGACGGGTCAATACTGCCGCTTCCCCATCAATGGTCACCGTCGCCGGCATCCACGCAGAACCAGAGATCAACGGTACCGACACCAGGGCACCTGCGTGTACACGCAGATCGAGAGCAGCCTGATCGACGGTGAGCCTTATCGCCAACGACTCCACACTGGCGCAACCGGGAAAACACTCGGGCTTTTTCAGGAGTCGCTCTTCCAGCGCCTTGAGAATGGATTCCGACGGTGTTGAGTCCGCCCGGGATTCTTCTGGCACGGCGATGAGGGTGATGAGCAGGAGCGGCAGCAGACCGGAAACCCATCGCGGTAATTTGGCCTGCACCGATTCACGGCCGAGCAAGGCCAGGAAAAGAAGCGCCATCAGCACCACGGAGATAATCGCTGTGGCGACATGACCCAGACGAACGAGTGCTGGCGGGGCCAGCGTCAGATCCAGGGTTTGCGTTGCGGCGACAGGCCCGTTCCACACCAGCGATTGCGCTTTCCAGGTCCACTGCGGCAGTCCGGGACCGGTTTGCACCTGCACACCTTCCTGGTATCGATTGTTGTATTCCCGACGAGCGGCCTTCGAGGCAGTGACAATCACTTCTTCGAGAACCTGGCCACGAGCCATATCGTATTCTGCAGGTGCAGCCACAGCAGGTGCAGCTTCCATGGAATAGGCGTCAGCAGATTGCTGCTCATAAGGGGCAGAGATCCAGTCTCTCGGCTCCAGCTGCGGATACACCGCCTGCTGCGCAGATGTGATGGCAAGGTCTAACGTGATCAGTGAGGTGATCACCAGCCACACCCAGGTCACCGTTCTACCAATTTGGACGAGTTTGCCTTCATCAAATCGCTTGAGCACAGACACCGCGCCAATGGCGAGCAGCCAGCACACGGCGATCCCGCTCTCTCCAGGTAACAACAGCAATAGACCGATCAGTGAGAGGACGGCAAACGCGGGTTTGAGAAAACGAAATGCCAGTACCACGGCAAACACCAGCACAAACACGTTCCAGAGTGACCAGCCTTCAAGCCAGCTTTCCGGCGCGCTGTCCACACCTTGAGCCCACATCAAACGCCAACCTGGTGGCAGGTGCAGCGTGCCACTCAGTGACTGCGCATCGACGCGCCAGCCGTTGGCAACCTGCTCAGCATCACGCGCCACTGCACTCACGGACTCAATGGTGTAGCTGCCCTGTTGCAACTCGATGCCAGGCTCTCCGCCGTTCACGGTGTTCACCAGCTCAGGTTCACCATCGAGTTCAATTCGCCCGAGTGGATAGCTCGCCGCAATGCGTTTTGCCTGACGAATCTCTGCGCTCAACACATCTTTGACGATGAAACCGTCACCGGCAAAGTTCACCCAGATTTCACGGTTCACCCCGATCGCGTCAGGCGGTGGGTTGGGGTTGCCGCGCTGCATTTCCGTGAGCTCGAGAGGCCGGTCTTTCGACAGCAGGAATCCCTGTGCCCCTGCCGCATCAAAGTCGCCCTCAAATTCCGGCCAGTCGACCTGCGAAAGATCCATCCCCGGTGCGCCACCTGCTTCAACCAGGCGAAGATTCCGGTCCGGCACAAAACCCCAGATTTCCTGTGACGGCCAGATGTCGCCGCGCTGCTCCATACCGATGGACGTCAGCAGTTTGTTGGCCCGCGCGGTGAAGCGGATTTCATGTTCACCGGCAATGGCCTGTACTTCGAGGTCACCATTCGCGGCGATACGCGCCGGCAGATCGGCGTCGAAGGCCATCAGTTCAAATCCATCGAGCAGCGCTCGCCCAAGTGAGATGAGCCGTGGCCGGCCAGCCACATCGATGCTCACCACCGTTTGCATTGATAAAGGTTCGTTGTCCACCACCAACCGATAGACATCCACGGTCTGGGTATCGGCCGTTTGTGCAGTTTCAGTTGCGGTGTTTCGTGCGAGCACCACGGCGCCGTCACGAATCAGCGGCTGCGGAACAGTCTCGCCATCGACGGTAAGCGCAAGCAATCCAAACTGTGCGGGAACCGGCACGGAAGCCGGCCGATGGGCCCAACGGATGTCACCTGCCAGCGTGTGTGTACCTGCTTCAAGACGTACCACCGGTTGATCCTGACCGGTCACCGCGACGGGATCGCCGTTTGCAGTGACATTGATCGGCCGCAATTGGGTATTACCTGGCAATGGAACGCTCACCGCCGCATACGTGCGCACGGTCATCTCGAACGACAGCCGTTCGCCAACGTTCAACCCGATGCGGCTGATCCATACGCATCGAGTCACATCACCGGACATCGCGTCCGTCGGGCAGTTTCTTTGAGGATGGGCTTCGTTGATCCACTGCACCCAGGGATCGAGTTCTCCCGGGACGTAGGGTGTTGCCGCGAGAAGTGAGAAAGGCCAGCAGAGCAAGAGCCCGATGAGGGCAATCAGCCGGTTGCGCATCCTCTCTCTCCCGCTGCAGACAGTTGCGCGGGAGAATAGCCCTGCGGCATCGGGCCTGCCACTACCGCAGGGGCGCGGGATTCATCGCGCGTTCATCCACTTGTCAGCGACAAGCGGGATGCGATCAGATGCCGCCCATGCAGAGATACTTGAGCTCGAGGTAGTCATCGAGACCGTACTTCGATCCTTCGTGCCCCTGCCCTGATTCCTTGATACCACCAAAGGGTGCGGCCGGATTGGATACGAGGCCTTCGTTGATTCCGACGATGCCGTATTCCAGCGCTTCACTTACCCGCCACACGCGGCCGACATCCCGCGAATAGAAGTAACAGGCGAGACCAAACGGCGTGTCGTTGGCCATGCGGATCGCGTCGGCTTCATCGTGGAATCGAACCAGCGGTGCCACGGGGCCAAAAATCTCTTCGTTGAAAACCCGCATGCGGGTATCCACGTTGGAGAGGATGGTGGGTTCAACAAAACACTCGCCGAGGGTCGAACGTTTACCACCCGTCACGACGCGGGCGCCCTGCTTAACTGCATCATCCACCATCGCCATCACCGTTTCGGCGGCACCTGCATCAATGAGCGGGCCAATGGTGGTTTCGGCATCGATGCCGTTACCGACTTTCAATGTCGCGACCGCTTTCGCGAGCTTCTGCGCAAATGCATCGTGCACCTGGTCCTGCACCAGTATGCGGTTGGTGCACACGCAGGTTTGCCCGGCGTTACGGAACTTTGAGGCCATCGCACCGACGACAGCGGCATCCAGATCGGCATCATCAAAGACGATGAAAGGCGCATTGCCACCCAGTTCCATCGATGTGCGTTTCACGGTGGCCGCACACTCCGCCATGAGTGTTTTGCCGACAGGCGTCGAACCGGTGAAGGTCAACTTCCGCACGATGGGGTTACTGGTGAGTTCGGCGCCGATCTGCGCCGTGTTGCCGGTCACCACGTTGATGACGCCATCGGGAATCCCTGCACGCTGCGCCAGCTCCGCAATCGCATAGGCGGAAAGCGGTGTCGCATTCGCAGGTTTGCAGACCACGGTACAACCCGCTGCCAGCGCAGGTGCGACCTTGCGCGTCAACATCGCGTTGGGGAAGTTCCAGGGTGTGATACAGGCGACCACACCGACGGGTTGTTTGATAACCACAATCCTCTGGTGCGTTACGGCTGCAGGAATCACATCGCCGTACACGCGCCGCGCTTCTTCAGCAAACCACTCCACGTAACCCGCGCCATAGGCAATTTCACCTTTGGCTTCGGCGAGCGGCTTTCCCATTTCAGCAGTGAGAATTTCCGCAAGGTCCGACTGGTTGGCCATCATCAGATCAAACCACTTGCGCAGCAGGTCACCGCGGGCTTTGGCGGTGAGCCCGCGCCAGGCAGGCAGCGCGCGTTCGGCGGCCTCGATGCCTCGCCGGGTTTCGGCGGTACCACAGCGCGCCACTTCGGCGACCACTTCACCCGTCGCCGGGTTGTGTACCGCAAGTGAAGCGCCGGAGTCTGCTTCGATCCAGCGACCATCGATGAACGCCCGGGTGCGAAGCAAACCCGGATCCTTGAGGCGTTGCGTCAAACTGCCCATACCGTGCTCTCCTGCGTTGTCATGCAATTGCGCCTTCCAAATGGTCCTGGCGATTGCGTTGGCCCATCCGACTCTGCTACAGAGTAGCCGAGATCACAATCAACACCCCATCCATTCCTAACCGATCCTTACGGATCCTTACCAATTCCGGAAACAACCATGAGCAAGATCCAGACAGACCCCCGCATCGACCCCCGCATCAAGGCCATCATGGGTAACTTCCCGGTGGTGAGCAGCGGCAACAGCCCTGACCGGGAAAGCATGCTCGCTGCGGCCAACACCCCGGAAGCCCTTGCCCGGCGGGAAGCCTCGCAGGCGATGTTCAAGATGATGGACAACGAGGCGATCGCGCCGTCCGCAAACCTGGACATCCAGACACTGGAGTTCCGTTCGCACCCGGATAACAACCCGATCAACGTGCTCTTCATGAAGCCGAAGGACATCACCAATCCCGCCTGCGTGGTGTACTTCCACGGCGGTGGCATGATGACCATGTCCGCTTTCGACGGCATGTATCGCGCCTGGGGCCGGATCATCGCCAACCAGGGTGTGGCCGTAGCCATGGTGGATTTTCGCAACTGCCTGACGCCGTCGTCGTCACCGGAAGTCAAACCGTTTCCGGCCGGGCTCAATGACTGCGTATCCGGGGTGAAGTGGGTACGTGACGAAGCGAAGACGCTTGGCATCGACGCTGACCGGATCATCCTTGCCGGTGAAAGTGGTGGCGGCAATCTCACCCTCGCTACCGGGCTGAAGCTTTTGAAGGATGGCGACCTTGGTCTGATCAAAGGATTGTTTGCGCTGTGCCCCTACATCGCCGGCGCATGGCCGGATCCCCGCTATCCCTCCAGTACCGAGAACAACGGCCTTCTGCTCGACCTGCACAACAACACCGGCGCGATGGCTTACGGCATAGAAGCCTTCAATCGCAAGGATCCGCTCGCCTGGCCGGGGTTCGCGACAGAAGAAGACGTGAAAGGGCTGGTACCCACCATCATCAGCGTCAACGAGTGTGATCCGCTGCGCGATGAAGGAATCGAGTTCTACCGGCTGTTGATGCGGGCGGGCGTCCCCGCTCGCTGCCGAACCGTCAACGGCACCATCCACGGCACAGAGATCTTCGCCATCGCGTGCCCGGATGTAAGCCGCGATACCGCCCAGGCGATCGCAGCGTTTGCGCGAGGAGGTTGAACGCCGACTCCGGTATCAGCCGGGTTCAGGCTTCATCCTCATGCTGTAGATAAACAGTGATCTGATCCTCGTCGGCATAAACGGTGATGACGATGGGGCGACAGCAAACGGAACAGTCTTCGATATAGGACTGTTCCGGTTCACTCGGATCGATCAGGAGTTCGATTGATTCGCCGCAATACGGGCAATCCGCGTGATGGGGGATGGTGTCGTAGTACATCCGGCTTCTCCGTTCAGCTCGCCCTTTTGTTGGCTCTTCGCCCGCCTCATTCCGCCTTGTGCTGCAGCACCCGTTTGCCGAGCCAGGGCATGCACGCCAGCAGAATCACATAGATCACCGCCGCGGTGGAGTACGGCAACGTGGGTGCAACCTGATACAGAAGGCCGCCGAGCAGCGGACCAATGGTGAATCCGAGAGGTCCGCAGCTTCCCGCCACACCGGCTACCGCGCCCTGTTCCTGCCTGGAAACGGCGAGCGACGCTCCAGCCATGAATCCCGGGCCCGCGAGCCCCATGCCAAAACCCTGAATCATGAGCGCACCAGTCAGCGCCCAGCGGTTTTCAGCCAAGGCCATGATCACGAACGCAACGATCAGGAGTGGCAGCGCAAGTCGCAGCAGCGTGAACGGCGCCACGTCGATCCGTTGCACGATCACCCCTTGCGCAATCAGGGAGCAGACCGCGGACGCCATCATCGCCACACCCATGGTCTGCGCGGTCTGCATACCGGTCAGTCCAAGCGCGTCCTGGAAACGAAAGCCCATGGTTTGTTGCACGAGGGCGTTCCCCATGAACATCGTTACGCCAACGATCACGAAAGGCAGTATGCGTGGATCGGTGTACTTCATCCGCGGCGGTACCACCCCGGGTGAGTGTTTCGGCAGCTCGGGGAGGAAGCGCCACACAAAGAGGCCGTTCAGCAACGCGGCCGCCGCCATGATCCAGAGTGGCGCCGTCAGGCCGATAGTGGCGAACACGGCGACGGCCGGACCGAGAATCGCTCCGACGTTGTTGGCGGCGCCGGCGGCGCCCATACCGCGGGTGCGATTGGCCACGCTCGTTACATCGGCCATGTAGGCATTCGCTGCCGGCATCGTGGCGGACATCACCGACGCATGCATGACCCGCGTGACCAGCAGCGCGATAAAGAGCGTCGTTCCCGTGATCCAGCCCGCGAGTCCCATATGCAGCGTCGAATTGAAGAGCACTGTACCCGCGGTGAATCCGAAGATGCCCGTGAGAATGATGCGCTTTCGACCTCGTGAATCCGAAAGACGACCCCAGCGCGGGCTCGAGAGGAAAACTGTGAGCGAAGATGCGCCGATGATGGCGGTGATCTGCAGCTCCGAGAGCCCCATCTCGCGGCCGAGTGGTGCGAGCACAGGGAAAAGCACGGTGAAACCCATGCCGACGACCACGAGCGACGCCACCAGCATGCGCTGCGCATGCACGTGATCCGTATCGGTCATTTCATATCCGTTATCGGTCAGCGCTTGCGCAGAACCAGCGAACCGATGGAATAGCCGGCACCGAAAGAACAGATCACACCGTGATCACCGGCCTTCAGATCCTCATGATTTTCAGCGAAGGCGATGATCGAACCGGCGGAGGCGGTATTGGCGTATTCGTCCAGAACGATAGGCGCCACGTCCTTGGTGGGCTCTGTGCCGAGCAGGCGTCGCACGATGAGCTGGTTCATATTGATGTTGGCCTGGTGCAGCCACCAGCGGCGGATATCGGGAACGGCAAGACCCAGCGTCTCGATCTGTGCCAGCAGATGATCCGCTGCCATCGGGCACACTTCCTTGAACACCTTGCGACCGTTCTGGTGGAACAGCTTGTCAGTGCCGAACGGTTCAGAATCATCAGCGAAAGAGAGGTAGCCGAAGTTCGAACGGATGTTGTTTGAATACACCGTTTTCGCCCGCGTACCCAGAACGGTGTAACTGTGGGCCGAGGAGCAGGTCTCGGCGCGTTCAAGAACCATTGCCGTCGCCACGTCGCCGAAAATGAAATGACCGTCGCGGTCCTTGTAGTTCACTTGCGGCGAAGTGAGCTCCGGATTGATGACGAGCACCGCGCGGGCTGAGCCTGCTGCTACAGCGTCATAGGCACGCTGCAATGCGAACGTGGCCGCGGAACACGCCACCAGCATGTCGAATCCAAAACCATCGATACCGAGTGCTGCCTGCACCTCGATTGCAATCGCCGGATAGGCTCGTTGGGTATAGGCACAGGACACCACCACCATGTCGATGTCAGCGGCGGTCTTGTTCGCTGCGGAGAGAGCGGGCCGCGCTGCGTGTAACGCCATCTCGGCCTGGTGGGAAAGTTCATCCTCTCCCCGCTTTGGAATGGCGGGTCGCATCCGTTCTACATCGAGAATGCCATCTTTGATGTAGGCGTACCGTTGGCGGATACCTGAGGCTTTTTCAATGAACTCCACACTTGAGAGCTGGAGCGGCTCGAGTTCGCCCGCCTCGATGCGCGATGCGTTCCGACGGTTTTCTTCCGCTGCCCAAGCGTTGTAACTCTCGACGAGTTCAGCATTGGAAATTATGTGTTGCGGATGCCAGAGGCCAACACCACTGATCACAACTTCATTCATGCGTGTTCCAGGGACGCCAATTCTTGATCGGTAAGCTGTCGGGCTTCTTCTTCCACCAGGTGCGGCACATCGTCAATCACCGGATAGGCCAGTTCACTTTGCCGGCACCAGAGCTCACCACAATCACGCCTGTAAATCAGTGGCGCCTTGCTCACCGGACACACCAGCACCTCGAGCAGACGCGGGTCGATCATGCGAACGGATCCTTGAGCACAATCGTCTCGCTGCGTTCTGGACCGGTGCTGATGATGTCGATGCTGGCGCCTACCGCCTCTTCGACGCGGCGAATGTAACGCCGGGCGTTTTCCGGCAGCTCCTGCACGCGCTTGATGCCAAGGGTCGACTGCGACCAACCGGGCAACGTCTCATAAACAGGGGTCACTTCTTCGTAGTACTCGCTGCCGAAGTTCGGCAAGTGCGCCGCATGGGCCGGCCGCTCGTAGCCTGTGCAGATACGGATTTCTTCGAGCCCGTCGAGCACGTCGAGCTTGGTGAGGCAAAGCCCGGAGATGCTGTTGATCTGTACGGCCTGGCGCAGCGCCACCGCATCGAACCAGCCACAACGCCGGGGCCTGCCGGTGGTGGAGCCGAACTCATGGCCACGTTCGGCGAGCCGTTTGCCCACGTCATCAAAAAGTTCGGTGGGGAAGGGGCCGGACCCAACCCGCGTCGCATAAGCCTTGGTAATGCCGAGCACGTAGTCGAGGTACTTCGGTCCGAATCCGCTGCCGACAGCGGTGCCGCCAGCTGTGGTATTGGAGGATGTGACGAACGGATAGGTGCCGAGATCGATGTCGAGCAGCGCCCCCTGCGCACCTTCAAAGAGGATGTTCTTGCCGGACTCGCGCAGACCGTGCAGCAGAGCGACGACGTCAGTCACCATCGGCTTGATCTGCTCACAGATCGCGGCGCAGTCATCGAGGGTCTTCTGGAAATCGACGGGCTCAGTCTTGTAATAGTTGACGAGCATGAAGTTGTGATAGGCCATCACTTCCGAAAGCTTGGCCGCAAACCCCTGCCAGTGAAACAGGTCCCCCAGACGAACGCCGCGCCTGGCGACCTTGTCTTCGTACGCAGGGCCAATGCCACGCCCGGTGGTGCCGATCTTTGCGCTTCCACGCGCTTCTTCCCGGGCGCGGTCGAGGGCCGCGTGATACGGCAGGATCAGTGGGCAGGCGGGCGAAATCTTCAGGCGCTCCCGCACCGGCACACCTTGCGCTTCGAGATTCTTCACCTCGTTCAGGAGTGCATGCGGCTCCAGCACCACACCATTGCCGACGATGCACTCGACACCTTCCCGCAGGATGCCACTCGGAATGACGTGCAGAACGGTTTTCTTGCCATCGATGACGAGCGTATGCCCGGCATTGTGACCGCCCTGGAAACGGACAACCGCGGCCACCCGATCCGTCAGCAGATCGACGATCTTGCCTTTGCCTTCGTCACCCCACTGGGTACCGATGACGACAACGTTACTGCCCATGCCGACCTCTCAACACCCACCCCTCACTGTTTTTCACAAGTTCACGCACACAGCGCGGCGGTGGTGCATCGCTCTTGTCGAGCGCCTGGATCACCACCTCTCCGGCCTGTCGCAGCTCACGGATACGCTTGTCACGTGCCAAATCCAGCCCCTCGCTGAATGGCACCCAGATGGCATCACCCCGACCGGTTTCATTCGCCCGGTCGAGCAGGCGCAGCAGGTTCAAGTCGAACCCCGTCGCCGGGCGACCATGGCCGAAGTGTGCGCCAATGCCGTCGTAGCGGCCACCCTGCGCAAGCGGTGCGCCCTGATCGGACTGGTAGGCCGCAAATACCGGGCCGTTGTGGTAGCCGTACCCGGAGAGTTCACTCAGGTCAAACCGGATCGATATCCCGGGCGCTTCACTCCGGACCTTCGCCGCTACGGCCTCGAGCTCATCCAGCGCCGTATACACACCCTGCGGTGCGTTTTTCCAGCGACTGCGCGCAGTGGCGAGAATCGAGTCATCACCCATCATGGCGGGCAATTCCACCAGCATGGGGGACACATCGGAGGCAGCGACCAGCTCCGCGATGTCCGTCTCCGATTTGCGCTGCACGGCTTCGAAGAGCTGACGGGCCACTTGAGGGGGCAGACTGGTTCCTGCCACCAGTGCACGGAATACACCCATGTGACCGAGCAACAGCACCGGCGCTGCAACGCCGGCGATTCGCAGTGCTTCGATCATCAAGCCGATGACTTCCGCGTCCGCGGATGGTGATGGAGACCCGAAGAGTTCGGCACCGGCCTTGAACTGGATGCGGGAATCGAGCGGCCCGCGCGGATTGGCATGGACGACCGGCCCCGCGTAACAGAGGCGTTGCACACCTTCCAGGCGGCGGGAGTGCGCATCGATCCGCACGGCCTGCGAGGTCATGTCGGCACGCACCCCGAGCATGCGCCCGGACTGCTGATCGATGGCCTTCAGCGTCTGCAGGTCAAGATCGCGACCACTGCCGACCAGAAGTGAATCGAGATATTCGACCAACGGGGGTTCAACGTGCTCATAACCCCAGACCACAAACAGGTCGAGGACTGCACGTCGCAGGTTTTCCAGCGCAGCAGCAGCAGGTGGAAGGAGGTCGTCCACGCCATGTGGCAACCGCCACCGGTTGTCGTTCATGGCAGGTTCCCGAGGCGTCAGCCTTCGATGCTTTTCAGGTACTTGAAGAAGTCGCTCGACGGGTCGATGACGATCACATCATCCTTGCCGGAGAACACCTTCCGGTAGGCGTTGAGGCTGCGGTAAAACGCATAGAAATCCGGGTCTTTCCCGAACGCACCGGCGTAAATCGACGCTGCCTTGGCATCGCCATCACCGCGGATCCGCTCCGAATCCCGGTACGCGTTGGCTTCGATCACCAGTGACTGGCGTTCGGCATCCGCACGAATTCCCGCCGCGAGCTCATCACCCTGTGCTCGATAACGCTTGGCTTCGATTTCGCGTTCTGAAGCCATGCGGCGATACACGTCTTCCGATACTTCCTGGGGAAGATCGATACGCTTCACACGCACATCAATCACCTGCACACCGGCGGCCTCGCGCATCACGCGGTCGAGCGACGAGGTGATTTCTTCCATCAGCTCATCCCGCTTGCCGGAGACCACCTCATGCATGTCGCGACGGCTGATCTGGTTACGCAACCCTTCGTTGACACGTTCCGAGAGGATGCGCATCGCCGTGGTCTCGTCACCGGAGGTCGCCTTGTAGAAAGCGGCCACATCGGCGATCCGCCACTTGGCGAACGAGTCGACGATGACCGGCTTTTTCTCCAGGGTGAAATATCGCTGTGGCTCCGTATCCAGGGTGAGGATACGGCCATCGAACTTTTTCACCTCTTCTGCCACTACCCAGCGGAAATGCAGCCCCGGAGGAATGTCCGACTGCACCACGGCACCGAAACGCAGCAGCACCGCCCGCTCCGTCTGCCGCACCACGTAGAGTGAGTTGTAGACCAGCAGGAAAATACCAAACACCACGGCCAGAATCGTCATCGAACGGTTGTTCATGAGATTGTCTTTCGCCCCTTCGCTGCGTCGTTACCGCACCGCGCGGTTGCGTTCAGCATCCGCGCGATCGTTGAGCTTGCGGATATCGTCCGCGAGTTCCTGCACCATGTCTTCATTGCGGGGTGCAACCATTGCCGAAGCACCAGCCTGCTGCATTCGATCAAGAGGCAACATCATCAGGTTGTTGCCCTGGACATCCACCATGATCTTCGAGGTATTCCCGAGAACGGACTCCATCGCATCGATATAGAGGCGATCCCGCGTCACCCCTTTGGCACCCTGGTACTCAGCCAGGAGCTTGGAGAAGCGTTCTGCTTCACCTTCTGCCCGGGCGATGACCTGATCACGATAGGCATTGGCGCGTTCGATCTGCTTTTGTGCTTCACCGCGTGCGCGTGGCACCACGCTCTCCGCTACGGCGTTGGCTTCGTTGATGACACGCTGCTCATCTTCCTTGGCCTTCTGTACGTCGTCGAACGCATCCCGCACCTGGTTCGGCGGCGATGTACGGTCAATGTTGACCTTGGAGATGAGGATGCCGGTGCGGTAACGGTCCAGATAGTTCTGCAGCCGCTCCTGCACTTCAATCGCAATGGCTTCGCGACCCTCGGTCATCACGCTGTCCATCTTGGAGCCGCCGGCCACGTGGCGGAGGGCACTTTCCGTCGCGTGAACAAGGCTTGCCGCCGGATTACGCACTTCGACAACATGCGCTTTTGGATCACTCACAACCCACTGCACGGTAAGGCTGATTTCGACGATGTTTTCGTCTTCGGTCAGCATGTGCGCCGAATGTTCATGGGACTGCACGCGCGTCACATTCAGTTTTTCGACGCGATCGATGATCGGCGGGTTCCAGTGCAGACCGGGCATGACGACATCTTCCTGCAAGGCGCCGAAACGGAACACGACACCCCGCTCCTGTTCATCTACCTGGTAGATGCCAAGAGCAAAATAGAGGATGACGAGGAGGCCGAGACCAATCCCCAGCGCGCCACCCGCTGCTTTGCCGGAAGGCGTTCCGGAGCTGCCACCGCGGCCTTTGCCGAAAATGCCAGACAATTGCGCCTGCAGTTTGCGAAACGCCTCATCAAGATCCGGTGGGCCCTGGTCACCGCCACGGCCACCCCACGGGTCACGGTTACCGCCACCCGGCTCATTCCATGCCATAGATGCTCTGGGTCATTACCTGAAGGAACGTGATTCTAGCCCACATCGTTCAGCCGGGGCCATTTGGGAGGGGCATTCAAACCGATTCGATTTCTTCGATGAGTCCACGATGGGTCTGTCGCAACCGCCCGAGCAGTTGTTCATCCGCGAGCACAGTGATCGCGACCGAGCCATCCTCACGGATGTCCTCCGATTGCACCGCACCCTGCGCATAGAGCCAGGCGCGGGTCTGGCCATCTTCCGGAGCCAGCAGAATGCGCACCGCGGGCCGATGTACGCCGAGGGTGTCGCCCATGGCCTCCACCAGCGCCTCGATGCCCTGCCCGGTGATGGCACTGACCGCGGCGCCATCCACCGGTGGGGAACCCTCCACCCGATCAATCTTGTTCCAGACCATCACCGTAGGGATCGCATCCGCGCCAATTTCCGCAAGGACAACTGTGACCGCGGCGATCTTGTCCGCGACTTTTGGATCACTGGCATCAACCACGTGCAGCAGGAGGTCTGCCGCAGCCACTTCTTCGAGCGTCGCCTTGAACGCTTCCACCAGACCATGGGGCAGATTGCTGATGAAACCGACGGTGTCGGTGAGGATGCACTCACCGGCTCCGGGTACGAGCAAACGTCGCATGGTTGGATCCAGGGTCGCGAAAACCTGATCTTCCACGTAGGTGCCTGCGGCGGTGAGCGCATTGAACAGCGTGGATTTGCCGGCATTGGTGTAACCGACGAGCGAGATCACCGGAACATGATTGCGCTGTCGTCGTTTGCGTGACAGCAGCCGGCGCTGTTCCACTTCTTCAAGGCGAGCCTTCGTCGCCTTGATGCGGGCCGTAAGCATGCGCTGGTCGAGCTCGATCTGCGTCTCTCCCACACCCGCACGCCCGCCGATACCCCCACTCTGCCGATCGAGGTGTGTCCAGCCGCGCACGAGCCGCGACTGCTGGTGTTCAAGCTGCGCCAGTTCCACCTGCAGCTTGCCCTCGTGGGTTTGGGCGCGCGCAGCAAAGATGTGCAGGATCACTTCGGTGCGGGTGAGCACCGCGAGCGAGAGACTCTTTTCGAGGTTACGTTGTTGCCCCGGCGACAGATCATGATTGACGATGAGGACATCCGCGCCCTGGGCACCGGCTTCCATCAGGATCTCTTCGACCTTGCCTTCACCGATGAACCAACGAGGATCCGGTGCATCGCGGCGTGTGGTAATCCGTCCGCACACGTCGAGTGAGAGCGCGCGGCAGAGTTCCGCAAGTTCATCGAGATCCGGGGCGGGGCCTTTCTGATTCGGCTGTTTATTACGGCGCTGCTGGCGGAACTCGACCTGCAACAGCAGGGCTTTTTTTCCAGCGGCTGGGCGATCCACAAACATGCGACAACCTCCTGCTTATCTGCGGTGGTCTGGGTGGCCGGCGGATCGACAACGATGCGTTCGAAAAGTCGGAGCGGGGGCGCGGCTCAGGACGGCTCGTCCTTCAAATCGCGCTTCAGTCGCTTTGCAGCGCTTCGCTCTTCTCGTCGATTCCCGGCCCGACCAGTTTCACATTGCGTGCGGGCACAACGGTGGAGATAGCGTGCTTGTAAACCATCTGACTCACGGTGTTGCGCAGCAGAATCACGAACTGGTCGAACAATTCGATCTGACCCTGCAACTTGATGCCGTTGACGAGATAGATCGACACAGGCACGCGTTCCTTGCGCAGGGCGTTGAGATAAGGGTCTTGTAAGGATTGCCCCTTTGACATGTTTGCTCTCCAGGCAATGAGAGTGCTGGAACAAGCGCTGGTACCTGGCTTCTTCCTTTACCCTTCCGGAATTCCAGCCGCACTATGGCCAGCAGCTTCACGGAATGCAAGCCGGAGGACGGCGTCTGCGGCCTCCGTGACTGACCTGTTGCTGATGCGATGTAATCGGTCTGTCGAGAGTTCACCTGATGCGATGGTGTTCGCGCGTTCGGCTACACCTTCATCCCGCTGCCAGCCGCGCAGCCAGGTGAACTGACGACGCGCGAGGCCGCGCGTAGCGGTGATCGACGCAGATTTCATTTCTGCTTCGCTCTGACCCACATCAAGTCCCGTCCACACCTGGCGGTAACCCACGCTGCGGATGGACGCGAGGTGTGGATGCAGGTCACCCCGTGCCCGAAGTGTTTCAACTTCCGCAACGAAACCATCAAGAAACATTCGTTCGAGGCGTCGTTCGATCCGTGAGTGCATCTCGGCGCGGTCGAATGGATCCGTCCAGATCTGTACCAGTCGCGCGCCGTGCCGAAGTACTGCACCACGGGCATGCCCCCAGAAGGAAGAGAGTGGTTTTCCAGTGAGCGCATGGACTTCGAGCGCCCGCGACAATCGCTGCGGATTGTTTGGATGAATGCCCTTCGCCGCTTCAGGATCGATGCGCACAAGTTCTTCATAAAGGGCGGCCCAGCCACGCGACCGCGCTTCGTTCGCGATGTATTCACGCACTGCCACGGTCGACTCCGGAACGGCATCAAAACCATCACGAAACCCGCGCAAGTACATCATCGTGCCGCCCACCAGCACCGGCACACGCCCGGCAGCAAACGCCTCGCGCACCGCGGCATCGGCATCATTCACGAAATCACTGACCGAGTAACTCTCTGCCGGATCGCGGATGTCGATGAGCGCATGCGGGTAACGGATCAACTCAGCGGCGGAGGGTTTGGCGGTGCCGATGTCGAGCCCGCGATAGATCATCGCCGAATCGACGGAAACCAGTGTCACCGGCATCCGATCCGCAAGCGCCATCGCAAGATCGGTCTTGCCACTCGCCGTTGCGCCGGTGATAACAATGATCAACCGAGACATCGCCTAGCGCCCTCGCAGGAACAAGCGGTCCAGTTCCTCCAGAGAGAGTTCACGCCAGGTCGGGCGACCATGATTGCACTGCCCGGCGTTCTCGGTGACTTCCATCTCCCGCAGCAGCGCATTCATCTCTGCAATGCTCATGGGTTGATTGGCCCGCACCGAGCTGTGGCAGGCAAGGGTCGCGAGGAGATCAAGCGCCCGGTTTTCAATCCGCTCACTGCGCCCCAGTTCAGCGAGATCACCGAGCACATCGATCAGCATCGATGCCGCATCACCGCCGGCAAGCGACAAAGGCACCGCCTTTACGCGGAGCGTGCTCGCACCCATGCGGTCGATCACGAGACCAGAGTCCGCGAGCAACGCCACATGTTCTTCGGCGAGATCCGCTTCACCCTCGCTGACCGGAACGATGATCGGTACCAGCAGCGACTGAGTCTGCGGGCTTGCTTCGTTGCGCTGCGCTTTCATGCGTTCATAGACGATTCGCTCATGAGCTGCATGGATATCAACGAGGATCAGTCCGTTGCTGTTCTGTGCGAGCAGATAGACGCCGTGCAACTGCGCGAGTGCAAAGCCGAGTGGCGGCACAACACGCGATGGCGGAACGGCACCCACATCCTGAACTTCTGAGGTTCGTGGGCGATCACCATCAGATCCCGTCGGTCGTTCCTGCGTATAACGCCAGGACACAGAGGGAAGTTCAGTCCGGGGGAGTGGCAGGTTCAAGGCAGACTGTTCAGGCAGAGCGCCTGGAAGGTCTGTTGCTGAAGCGGGTGAACCGCGCTGCGGTGTATCGTCCGGACGCACATCCCGAAGGGCCCGGTTGAGCATTCCGAAAATGAAATCGTGCACATCGCGCGCTTCACGAAAACGCACCTCGTGCTTCGTTGGATGCACATTCACATCCACCGTTTCCGGCGGCAGATCGAGGTTCAGCACAAACACCGGATGACGCGCACCGAACAGTACATCGCGATAGGCCTGGCGAATCGCATGGGCGACCAGTTTGTCGCGCACTACACGTCGGTTCACGAAGAAGAACTGGTGATCTGCGTGAGCCCGGGAAAACGTCGGCAGGCCTACCCAGCCGTGCAGCCGATACGGTCCGCGCCGTTCATCGATGTGAATGGACCGCGCGGGAAAGTCTTCACCGAGAATGCGCGCCAGGCGCTGCTCCATCGCCCCGGCAGGTAACACCTGTTTTGATCCACCGAGCGCGATCTCGAAGGCCACCTGGGGTTCGGCAAGCATGAGCCGTTTCAGCGTGGTGTCGATCGCCTGCGTTTCACTGCGCTCCGTCTTGAGGAACTTGCGTCGTGCTGGTGTGTTGAAGAAGAGATCTCGCACTTCAACACTGGTGCCGACGGGGTGAGCGACCGGTCGGTCATGCAGCACCTCATCACCGACCATGGCGAGAGCGTGACCCTGGCTGTCCGCTTCAGTGCGTGACTGGATTTCAACGCGTGCGACCGAGGCGATGCTGGCCAGCGCCTCGCCGCGAAAGCCAAGACTGCCGACGACAAAGAGGTCATCGACGCTGCGGATCTTGCTGGTGGCATGACGCGCAAAGGCACGCGGCAGATCGTCTCTTTGAATCCCGTGGCCGTTATCGCGCACCAGAATACGGTTGCTCCCGCCCTGCTCTGTCTGGATGAGGATCTGCGTCGCGCCGGCATCGAGGCTGTTTTCCACCAGCTCCTTGACGATGGACGCAGGTCGTTCAACCACCTCGCCGGCGGCAATCTGGTTGGCCACCACTGGCGGCAGGATCTGGATGCGCCCGGGCATCGGGTCAACCTGCGGGAATGACGAGCACCTGGCCAATGCGCACGGTGTCGGACTTGAGATTGTTGGCTTCGCGCAGCTTTCGCTGGCTGACACCGAAGCGGCTCGCGACCTGGGACAAGGTATCGCCTCTCACCACCACATAACGTGTTCCCTGCGCCCGCGACGGATCTTCAGCCAGCCGTTTGGCGAGCAGCGTTCCCGGCGGCGGGGAATTCTCAAGCCAGCTCCGGATGCCTTGCACGATGGCTGTCGCCACTTTCTCCTGATGGGCTGACTGCGAAAGCAGGCGTGCTTCCCCTGGATTCGAAAGGAACCCGGCCTCCACAAGGATCGAGGGGATGTCCGGTGCCTTCAGCACCATGAACCCCGCCTGTTCGACGAAGCGTTTGTGCAGATGGGTGGTGCGCCCAAGGCTCGACAACACGGACTTGCCCGCATCAACACTGGCTGACCGGTTACCATCCATCGCGAGATCGAGGAGCACCGACCGCAACACCGGGTCTTTGTCCGCCAGCGACACCTCACCCACACCACCGATCAGGTCGGAACTGTTTTCTTTCTGGGCGAGCCACCGACCCATTTCCGAAGTGGCGCCCCGTTCGGACAGCGTGAACACCGAAGCGCCTCTGACATGGCCACGGGTGAACGCATCCGCATGGATCGATACGAAAAGATCAGCGCGTGCTTCGCGGGCGATCCGCACCCGGTCGCGCAGCGCAATGTAGTAGTCACCATCGCGAACCAGCAGCGACTTGAATCCAGGCAGCGCATCGATCTTCGCTGCAACGCGCCGCGAGATCTGCATGACGATGTTCTTTTCGTATTGCCGATTGGCCGCGATGGCACCTGGGTCTTCACCACCATGGCCGGGGTCGATGGCAATCAGCACATCGCGGTCACCCTGGTCGCGCGGGATTTCAACCGGCTTTTTTTGAGGCGCTCCGGCCGGAAAGAGATCCACGACCAGACGATGCCCATAAGGGGCGATGGGTGCGAGGGTGAAGGCCTTCGGTTCGAACCGGCCTTTGAGCATGACGGTCAGCCGGTAGTCAGACCCGGCCATCTGGCCTTGCAGAGCGCTGATGCGTTGCCGCGAAGCCGCCACCATCTCCGTATCCAACCGGGCACCGGGCTTGGTCGACGCAAACACGATGACCAGCTTGTCGGCATCATTTGTCAGCGTGTACTTCACGACCTCGGTGGCATCAAACACGACCCGGGTGTGATCCGGCGCTTCGTGCACGCGGATGTTCTCGAGCACATTGGCGAACACTCCGCCTGCCGACCAGGCCGATACGATCACGAGCAGCAGCTGTATCGTGATTCGCATCGATCCTGGTCTGCCTTTCAACGATCCTCTCATCACGAGTCTTTAATGCCGGGGGCTTTGGCCGTATTCACTTCAACTTCCGCACGGCGGTGGTCGTCCTCGATCATCAGCGTGACCGAGATATCCGCCGGAGGCAACACATCAGCAGCTCGTTCCGGCCATTCGATGAGCCGGATACCCGGTTCCGCGAGCAGGTCATCGAGACCGACAAAGGCGAGTTCATCCGCCCGGGCGATGCGGTACAGGTCAAGGTGCAGGACTCGCAGACCCGCCACCTCGTAGGGTTCGAGCAGCGTGTAAGTCGGACTCTTGACCGAACCGTGATGGCCAAAGGCACGCAGGATGCCGCGGCTCAGCGTGGTTTTGCCGGCGCCAAGATCGCCGTGCAGCCACACGCAGGCATCCCCCCCGAACGTCGTTCTGAGCAACGCTGCGAGTTCCTGACCGAGGGCCAGCGTTTCTTCTTCATTACGAAGCAGGCGCTGCAACCGCATCAGGACGATGCCTTCA
>Ga0169931_10003064_pt1 | contig 26804 bp, 22 predicted proteins | sample Kivu_15m_20L_FD_129675 | JGI IMG/M metagenome (GOLD analysis project Ga0169931, IMG submission 129675) | Freshwater microbial communities from Lake Kivu, Western Province, Rwanda to study Microbial Dark Matter (Phase II) - Kivu_15m_20L... | ecosystem: Environmental > Aquatic > Freshwater > Lake...
ACCATCGCGGTAGTCGCCCCGCTGGCTGCCCTGAATCAAGGCGATCGCCCGCTGGATCAGCGAAATTTCCCGGCGACCGATGTCGGCGTACACAAATAAGTGAATAAAGCCACCGGGAGCAAGTTTGGTCGCCAACGCCTGCAGCCCTTTCAGTGGATCGGGCATGTGGTGGATGACGCCGACGCAGTTAATCCACTCAAACTCTCTCTCCACCCGATCGACGTCATAGATGCTGAGTTGGCGAAAGTCAACGTTGGTGGCCCCCGACCGGCGGCAGCGCTCGGTGGCCGTTGCGATCGCCTTTTCACTCAAATCAATACCCAGCACCTCAGCCGCTGGATTCAGGTGGCTGATATATTCAGTGCTGACCCCAGTACCGCAGCCCGCATCCAGCACCCGCACGACCCCATGATCGGGTACCGCTCCAGTACAAAAGCTGTGGACGGTGGGCCAGTACCAACGCCAGTTATAGCCCGGTGGAGCCTGATCGAGAAAGGGCTCTGGGGGAAAGGGGTAGGTATCATACAGGCGAGCCACCGCATCGCTGACCGCCTGGGTTCTGCTCGAATCATCCATGGCTTAATCTATTGAATCCTTGGGCTTTCAATCCTTGACCTTTCGCGGCGGTAGCGAGCGGCCAAGGCCGCCGCTTGCCGCCATCGGCAAAGTCACCTCAACCCATCTCACATCGGCACCTTGGCCCTTGTCAATGCACCGACGTTACCGCCGAGCCGCCGCACCGGCTCCTGCAGCCGTGGCCGTGGATCCTCAGCTTTATCACGAAACGTTACAAAACTTATCTGCTTTCTCAGGGGTGTAGTGGCCATCCTCTATGATGGCCAAAGGCATTTGACCAGCCAGATGTGACACAGTTTTTAATAATTCTGTATTGCCGTCCTGAAACGGTTTAATCTGATTCCAGGTCAGCGAATAGGCCTGACATCCATGAATACCGGATTCATTAGTCTGGCTTGGGCATCCGGCAGGTGAGGTTAATAACCCTTTACCTTCTAGCGGGTTCGGTGGCTGTGTGTCGGTTCAGGCAGAGTGCCTGTCTCGGGCCAGGTGCTGACCCTCCAGTTGATTGATAGATTCTTTTTTGATGCCGTCATTAAGTTAAGTCCGCATAGGGAGCCTTTGAAAACGCATGAGTGTTAAAGCAAGTGGTGGAAGTGCACTGGCGCGGCCCCAGCTCTACCAAACTCTGCCGGTGGCCACAATTTCCCAGGCTGAGCAGCAGGATCGCTACATGGGTCGGGGCGAGTTAGAAGAGCTAACGGGCTTTTTTAATTCTGGTCTGAAGCGAGTGCAAATTGCTGAGATTCTGACCCGCTATTCCGAATTGATTGTCTCCCAGGCGGCCAACCGCATCTTTACCGGTGGCTTCCCCCTGGCTTACCTTGAGCGGGTCGACGACGGCCAGCCGATGGAAAAAACCCGAGCCGGCACCGTACTGAACGAGGCAGAAGCCGCCAAACTGGGTACCGCTACCTTTATTGAGAGCGGCGGCGGGCTGTTTCAAAATCTATTTACCTCTACCCCGTCTGGACCAGTTCCCCCGGGGTTTCGCCCCATTAACGTGTCTCGCTACGGCCCCAGCAACATGGCGAAGTCGCTGCGCGACATGAGCTGGTTCCTGCGGTACTTGACCTACGCTATTGTGGCGGGCGACCCCAACATCATCGCGGTCAACGTGCGAGGTCTGCGGGAAATCATTGAGAATGCCTGTTCCTCTGCGGCCACTATTGTAGCGATCCAAACCATGCAGGCCGCGTCGCTCCGCTACCTGAACGGCGATCCCGAAGCCCAGGAGCTGGTGGCCCAGTACTTTGGGGTGCTACTGAGCGAGTTTAAGGCTCCGACGCCATCCAATAAGGTACGCCAGCGCTCATCCGCCGATCTGCAGGGTCTACAACTGCCTCAGATCTACTTCAATGCGGCTGAACGGCGGCCCAGGTACGCCATGAAGACGGGGCTGTCAGCCGTCGAGAAAAATGACGTGATTAAGGCAGCCTACCGCCAGGTGTTCGAGCGCGACATTACCCGCGCCTATTCCCTGTCCGTGTCTGACCTGGAATCTAAGGTCAAGAATGGCGAGATCTCCATGAAGGAATTTGTGCGTCGTCTGGCTAAGTCGCCCCTCTACCGCAAGAACTTCTTCGACCCCTACATCAATAGTCGCGCCCTCGAGCTGGCCTTCCGCCATATTTTGGGTCGGGCGCCGAGCTCTCGGGAAGAAGTGCAAAACTACTTCTCCATTGTCTCTGCCGGTGGCCTAGCCGCTCTGGTCGATGCCCTGGTCGATTCGAAGGAATATGCTGACTACTTTGGCGAAGAGACAGTGCCCTACCTGCGAGGTCTGGGCCAAGAGGCCCAGGAATGCCGCAACTGGGGGCCTCAGTTTGACCTGTTTAACTACAGTGCGCCCTTCCGCAAGACACCCCAGTTTATTACACTCTTTGCGGCCTACGAGCAGCCCCTGCCGGATCAGCACCCCTACGGGTCTGGCAACGATCCGCTGGAAATTCAATTTGGCGCGATCTTTCCGAAGGAGACCCGTAACCCCAGTGCTACGCCAGCCTTCTTTAACAAGGACACCCGCCGCATTCTCATTCACCGTGGTCCCGGCATCAACAACCAGTTGAGCAACCCCGCCGCTCGACCCGAGCACCCAGGTTCCCTAGGGGCTAAGGTGTTCAAACTCGACCAAATTCCCGCCACGGGGAACACCAAGGCCAGCGTTCGCTATTCCGAAAGCTCGACCCAGACAGTGATCAGCGCGGCCTACCGTCAGGTGTTTGGCCGCGAGGTGTACTCGGGCCAGCGCTCTAAGGTCGCGGAGATTAAGCTGGAAAACGGGGATATTACCCTGAAGGAGTTTATTCGGGCGATCGCCAAGTCCGAAGCCTTCCGCTCCACCTATTGGTCGTCGCTCTACATCATGAAGGCGGTGGAGTATATTCACCGCCGACTGCTGGGTCGACCCACCTACGGTCGCAAAGAGACCAACGCCTACTTTGACATCTGCGCTAAGCGAGGCTTCTATGCCCTGGTTGATTCAATTATTGACAGCCAGGAGTACGCCGAAGCCTTTGGGGAAGATACCATCCCCTACGAGCGCTACGTCACACCGAAGGGGCTGGCCCTGCGCAGCATGCGGGCGGGTAGCCTAGCGGAAAGAGGCATGGTGCCGATTCCCGATACCAGCATGCCCCGCTTTGTGGAGCTGGGTGCGGTGACCGAAGACCGGGCGCTACCCGATGTGAAGCGGCGCTTGAATCAGGGTGTGAACCGCCAGCGTCAGCAGACCAAGGTGTTTAAGCTCACCTCCCTGGCCGATAAGCCCAATCTCAAGGTGATCACGGCGGCGGCCTACCGACAGATCTTTGAGCGGGATATTGCTCCTTACATTGTTAAGAGCGAGTTCACCGCCCTGGAGAGCAAGCTGGGCAACGGCGAAATTACTCTGAAGGAGTTTATTGAGGGCCTGGGCTGCTCGAGTCTCTATATCAAGGAGTTCTACGCGCCCTACCCCAACACCCAGGTGATTGAGTTTGGCACCAAGCACTTCCTGGGTCGAGCGCCGATGGATCAGGCGGAAATCCGCAAGTACAACCAGGTCTTAGCGAGCGATGGTATTCGCGGCTTTATCGGAGCTATGCTGAACACCCCTGAGTACGCCGATAACTTTGGGGAAGATACGGTGCCCTATCGCCGTTATCCAACCCTGCCGGCGGCCAACTTCCCCAACACTGAGAAGCTCTACAACCGGCTCACTAAGCAAAATCGCGATCTGATCGTGCCTAGCTTTGTCAGCGCCCAGGTCACCATGGACGTGGCCGATATGCCGCTGATGGCCGATGCTGTCGCTGCCCAGGCCGCCACCACGGCAGCGTTGGCGGCCACCGTAGGGCGGTCATCGGTAGACTCTGAAGTGTTGTCGGTGTCGATGCCTACCATCCGCTTCTATCGCCGATCGCCCGGGGCTAGTCCTGAGCAGAGTGATCAGATACTCTTGGCGGTCTATCGCCAGGTGATGGTGCTGCCCGAGGGAGAGATTCCGGCCGAGTGGCGGTTGGTGGAGGCTGAGGCCGCGGTGAAGGGCGATCGCATGACGCTGCGGGCCTTCATAGGTCAGCTAGTGCAGTCTCCCGCTTACCAAGCACGGTTTGTAGCGGCCTACCCAGCCCCGAAACTGGTGGCCATCATGGCTCGCCAGCTCCTGGGGCGGAACCTGGAGGCTGACGAGGCTGAATACCAGGCGATCGCGACCCGCCAGGGGGCGATGGCTGTGGCCGAAGCTATGCTCAGCTCAGCCGAGTACTTGCGCTATTTTGGCGAGCAGGGCGTGCCCTATCGCCGCGCCTAGGAGGCGGGTGGAGGAGGAGAGTGGCCCGGCTATTCTCCTTACCGGTGCTTTGCCCCCTCAGGGGGCAAAGCACCGGTAAGCTTTGCAAATAGACTGCTGGATAAATCTGCAAATTGAATCGCAACGAAATGTTAAGCCTGGGCTTCAAAGTCAGACCAGGCTATTTGTTTTGGTGACTTGAGTAGGCATTGCTCAAGCCCTCAGATGGGCTTATCATCGGCCTTGAGAGAAACTGAGGAAAACTATTACAAAATATTTCGCAGCTTTGAAGAAGGCTTACGCAATGCCGGACAATTAATCGGGAAGGTTGCCAGGTCTGAGGTTCTATTTCTATAAAGAGTTAGCTCTGGCCCCAAACCCTTAAATGCCAGTTTCAAATCATCTGGTCATATTTTTCGGAGGAATCCATCAATGAGTATTGTCACGAAGTCAATCGTGAATGCCGATGCTGAGGCTCGTTACCTTAGCCCCGGTGAACTGGATCGTATCAAGGGCTTTGTTACCTCTGGCGAGCGTCGCCTGCGGATTGCTCAAGTCTTGACCGAATCCCGTGAGCGCATCGTTAAGGAAGCTGGCAATCAGCTGTTCCAAAAGCGTCCTGACGTTGTTTCTCCCGGTGGCAACGCCTACGGCGAAGAGATGACCGCCACCTGTCTACGCGACATGGACTACTACCTGCGGCTTGTCACCTACGGTGTGGTGGCTGGTGATGTTACCCCCATCGAAGAAATTGGTTTGGTGGGTGTACGCGAAATGTACAACTCCCTGGGCACTCCCATTCCCGCTGTGGCTGAGAGTATTCGCAGCATGAAAGCCGTGGCTACCTCCCTGCTGTCCAGCGAAGATGCTGCCGAAGCCGCATCCTACTTCGACTATGTTGTCGGCGCTATGTAGTAGTTGCGATCGCACTACCCCGTCGATTCGTTGTTGAGATTACGTCAGTTCTAAGGAAGCTTCACCCATGCAAGACGCCATTACTTCTGTTATCAATTCCTCCGATGTCCAGGGCAAGTACCTGGACGGGGCTGCCCTGGGCAAACTCAAGGCCTACTTCCAAACCGGTGAACTGCGGGTTCGTGCCGCTAGCACCATCAGCGCTAACGCATCTGAGATCGTCAAGGAAGCTGTGGCTAAGTCCCTGTTGTACTCCGACATCACCCGTCCCGGTGGCAACATGTACACCACCCGTCGCTATGCTGCCTGCATTCGCGACCTCGACTACTACCTGCGCTACGCCACCTACGCCATGCTGGCTGGAGATCCCTCCATCCTGGATGAGCGGGTGCTGAACGGCCTGAAGGAAACCTACAACTCCCTAGGCGTACCCGTCGGTGCTACCGTCAACGCCATCCAAGCCATGAAAGAAGTGACCGCCAGTCTGGTGGGTGCCGATGCTGGTAAGGAAATGGGCGTTTACTTTGACTACATCTGCTCTGGCTTGAGCTAGTCCAGGCTCATCCATTGTGCTTTGGCCGTTGGCCAGGGCTAACTAGGCCAGAGTCAGGGGCGAGTGTTGAGGACACTAGGTTGTGCTGTACTGTCTTCCTGATGTCCATAGCATTGGCTTTCGACTCTGGCTTTTCAGTGTTTTTAGTCTGTCCAGTGAGCTAGCAGGAGAGTTTTCGGCCATGCGCATGTTTAAGATCACCGCTTGTGTTCCTAGTCAAACCAGAGTTCGGACCCAGCGGGAGCTGCAAAATACCTACTTCACTAAGCTGGTGCCCTACGACAACTGGTTCAAAGAGCAGCAGCGCATTCAAAAAATGGGCGGCAAAATTGTCAAGGTTGAGCTGGCCACTGGCCGCCAAGGGTCTAATACTGGCTTGCTCTAAGGCACCTACTTCGGCGGAGCCTTCAATAAAATTTTTACCGCAATTTTTCAAGGCTGCGATACGTGCAGGATTGGCCTAGGGGCTAGCCCTGCCGTTGTGTTTTGGGGGGAATGGGCCGTTTCATTCCCCCAAACACGACGGTGGGGATTACAAAGCAAGGCTACCGGTTATTTTCGGCCACATTTAGCCGGGGGAGACGCAGATCTGGCCCCGTTAAGGAATGGGTCAGGAGTTTGTGGGCATGTTGGGGAGACCGGACTGCCCAAGCCATGATCAGGGCTATGGCATAGGCCAGATAACCATTGGTATTGATCAACGGCGGCACAAACAGCGGCAGCAGAATAAAGAATTTCCCCAGGGTGGTGGTACGCCCATAGCAATAAACAAACAGCGGGATGTACCAGGTCAGGCCCATGACCCAAGCTTGGGCATTAAAGAGGGTGACCGTGGTTAGGACAGCAAAAAACTGGTACTGACTCGATAGTTGACGACTGGCCAGCAGAACCACCGTTACGGCGATCGTGCCAAAAATGAGGGCCGCTACCGCATCGGAGGAAAACAGGGGATTCATCCGCCCATTGACAAAGTCATGGCCGAAGAATTTGCCATTTCCCTGCAAGGCTCGGACGATAAAAAAATGCAGCACACCCTGGCCATGGACATCAATGGGGGTCGGACTAGAAATTGCCCCAAACACCCCCGGCAGCGATCGCTTCAAGAAACTCATATAGACCCCAGGGCCAAAGTAGAGCCACGGGGCCAGGGATAGTAGGACTGCGATCGCCAGAGTTTTGAGGATGAGTTTAAGCTCTCGTTGCTGGACAAAGTAGGCCAGGACAAACAGGGGAAAGACTTTAATCGATGAGGCGATCGCCAATAGCCAGGCCGTGCCCCAATTGGCCTGTTTGGGGGTGTAGGCCACAAAGGCCCCGACCACCAGCCACAGCAACAGCAGATCAATTTGCCCTCGCTCAAAATGGGCCAGGATAGGAAAGCTAACCATGGCAAACAAAATGGCCGTTCCTTGCATCCGCGTACCATTTAGCCGGGTGAGGTAAAAACAAGTCAGCATAAATAGCCCAAAATTGAGCAAGCTAAACAAAACCCGTGAGGGTTCATAGGCCAATAACCCGAGGGGCATAAACAACAGCGCCGCCAGCGGCGGATAGCGAAACCCAGAGGCCGGATTGGCATCGGCATTGCCGGCGGCAAAGAGTTCTGGCCACTCAGAAACTGGATTCAGGTAGGGATCGAGGTGATGCAGCACAGATTTAGCGGCCACATAGAAAGCCCGGAAGTCCATTTGATAGGACTCGGCCACCAGATAGCCCAGGTACATAATCGGGGCAAAGTAAATCAGATAGCGGCTGAGAAATTGGCGAAAGGTCATGATTGGCAGCTGTAGGAGAGGAAGGCAAGGTCAGGCAGTACCCCGATTGACAGGGTCTTTGCTCCCTATTGTCCCGCTAAAGCGCCTAGCTTAAGGATCCCCATCCAACCTCCATGACAGGCCAGTTCGGTCATACGGATGAACCCTGAAGATAGGCCTTGAGCCGTTCTAGGGCTGGGGCGGAAAGGTCGGTCTTTGCAGCCAAGTTGTGGGGGGCTCGGTGCCATTGAGCCCCCCACAACTCGTCCCTAGAATCTTGGCTTACTTTTAGCCCCCTTCGCTATACTGAGCCCTTGACACACTTGGCCCTTGGGCACGCGGAATAGCAGGGTGAACATTGCTCAATTAGTTCCATGGCTTGACTCAACGATTACTCAGTGGTCGGCGGAGGCGCGCTGGCTGCGCTGGCTCACCTTTGTGTGGTTAGGGGCAGGGCTGCTGGTCTTATTTTCGGCCTCCTACGCGGTAGCGGTCACCGAGCATGGCCATGGGTTGCACTATGTGCTGATTCAGATGCTTTGGGTGGCCATTGGCCTGGTGGTGTTTAACCGCATTGTGCACACGTCCTTAGATCGGTTGCTCCAGGGATCGGGCATTGTGCTGCTGGTGCTGGTGGTGCTGGTGGAGTTGACCCTGATCCCGTCGCTGGGAGTAACGGTGAATGGGGCGACCCGCTGGCTGCCCCTGGGGCCGTTTATGATCCAGCCCTCGGAGTTGCTCAAGCCTTGCCTGGTCCTGCAAGGGGCAAGGCTCTTTGGCCGCTGGCACCAGCTGACCTGGCCAACTCGCCTGACCTGGCTAGGCATTTTTGGCGCTATCTTGGGGCTCATTTTGATGCAGCCCAACCTCAGTACGGCGGCGATCTGTGGGCTTACCCTATGGCTGATTGCCCTGGCGGCAGGGCTTCCCTATACCTACCTGCTGGCGACGGCCTTGGGTGGGCTTTTGACTGCGGGTGTCAGCATTAGCCTCAAAACCTATCAGCGCCAGCGGATTATTTCATTCTTGAATCCCTGGGCTGATCCAGGCGATCAGGGTTATCAGCTGGTGCAGAGTCTCCTGGCCATTGGCTCCGGCGGGCTTTGGGGCGAAGGGTTTGGGCTGTCTCAGCAAAAGCTGTATTCTTTGCCGATTCAATATACCGATTTTATTTTTGCGGTTTTTGCAGAAGAGTTTGGGTTTGTGGGCTGTCTGGTGCTGCTGCTGTTTCTAGGCATCTATGCGTCCTTGGCGCTGGTCGTGGCGCTGCGGCTCAAGCAGCCTCTGCACCGGCTGGTGGCGGTGGGGGCGATGGTGGTGCTGGTGGGGCAGTCTTTGCTGAATATGGGGGTCGCAACGGGGTTGTTGCCGACGACAGGCCTGCCCTTTCCGCTACTGAGCTACGGTGGCAGCTCGATGGTCGCCAGTTTGGCCACGGCGGGCTTGCTAGTGCGGGCCGCGCGGGAAATTAATTTGGTTACGCCGGTGCCGCTGCGGCGGCGATCGCCTCTACGGGTGCTCAAGGGCGGTAATGCCCTTTCCTAAGAGTATCCCAACTAAAAAAATATCCCTGCCAAGGACGCGAACTCGTCCCGTTGGGCCGGTCGCGGCAAGATCCCGGATAGGTATTTAGGTGGAACACTCTAAGAGGTTGTTTGAAAAGCCAAAGAGCGTCTCAGATCATCCCTTTGGGGTAGGCTAATGTCCTCAAAATTCAGCGTTTTGCTGTCTCTTGGTGGCAAACTATACCTTGGACAACCCTTTTCAAACAACCTCTAAACCCGAAATCTGAGAGTCGGTTGCAGGATTGTTACAATGGTTACAGCCCTTGCCCGTCACTGCTTCGACCATGCTCCAGAGCCTTCAGCTTTATTTGTATGAGATTGCCCAGTGGGCCAACCAACTGGTGAACGACCAGCTTACCCAGGTGTCTTGGGTGAGTCTATCCGTGGTGGGGTTGGCGGGCCTGCTGACCAGCCTGTCGCCTTGCTTGCTGTCGATGCTGCCGATTATGGTGGGCTATATGGGCGGATACGAGGGGGGAAGTCGGAGTGGCGCTGTGCTGCGATCGCTCTCGTTTGCCCTCGGGCTAGCCACTACCCTAGCCCTGCTAGGGCTAGGCGCGGGGCTGTTTGGCTACGTTTACGGCCAGGTGGCCTGGGGGTTACCCGTGGTGGTTAGCCTAGTGGCCATTGTGATGGGGCTCAACCTGCTGGGGCTAGTGCCCCTGGCGCTGCCCGCCGGGGTAGGGCCAACCTTTGAGCGCTGGAATCTGCCCCCCTGGCTGCGGGCCTACGCCCTGGGCCTGACCTTTGGGATTGTCGCCTCTCCCTGTAGCACCCCCGTGCTGGCCACGCTGTTGGCCTGGATTTCGGCCACAAAGGATCCTGTTTTGGGCGGTGCGCTGCTGCTGGCCTACGCCGTTGGCTATGTTACCCCCCTGGTGCTGGCAGGCACCTTTACCGCCAGCCTGAAGCGAATTCTAGATTTACGCCAGTGGTCAAGCTGGGTTACCCCCGCCAGCGGGGCCCTGCTGCTGGGATTTGGGGTGTTTTCCCTGCTGTCGCGGCTGCTGCCCGCCACCCTGGTGTAAGGTCACCTGACCTAAGCGACCGGTTTGAAGGGATACTATTGGCCTGTTTGAAGGGATACTATGGCCCCGTCTGAAGCCCCCCATCCCCCCGTCTGGGCGGTGGTGAGTAACTATTTTCGGCAGGATCTGCTGCCGCTGTTGGCCGATCTGAGGTTGGCGATTGTGCTGTTGCTGGCGATCGCCGTTTTCAGCATCAGCGGCACGGTCATTGAACAGGGCCAAACCCTGGAGTTTTATCAAACCAACTACCCCGCCGATCCGGCCCTGTTTGGCTTCCTCAGCTGGAAGGTCATTTTAATCAGCGGGTTAGACCATGTGTACCGCACCTGGTGGTTTCTGGCTCTGCTGATTGTGTTTGGGGCTAGCCTGACGGCCTGTACCTTTACCCGCCAGTTCCCAGCCCTGGGGGCCGCCCAACGGTGGAAGTACTACAGCCAGCCGCGTCAGTTTCAAAAGCTGGCCCTGAGTGCTGAACTGTCGGAGACTGACCTCACCGCGCTGGCGGAAAGGTTGAGCCAAAAACGCTATCGAGTGTTTCAAGAGGGCACCCAGCTCTATGGCCGCAAGGGCATTGTGGGCCGCATTGGCCCCATCATTGTCCACGCCAGCATGCTGTTGATTTTGGCTGGGGCTATTTTAGGCGCCATGACCGGCTTCTTTGCCCAGGAGCTGGTGCCCAGCGGTGAAACCTTCCAAATTCGCAATATTTTTGATGCCGGCCCCTGGGCCAAGGCCCAGATTCCCAAAGATTGGTCAGTGCGGGTCAACCGATTTTGGATTGACTACACTCCCGAGGGCAATATCGACCAGTTTTACTCAGATCTATCGGTGCTGAACCAGGGGGGGAATGAGGTCGATCGCAAGACCATCCACGTCAATGAGCCTCTGCGCCACAAGGGTGTCACCTTCTACCAGGCCGACTGGGGTATTGCGGCGGTGCAGGTGAAGCTGAACAACAGTCCGGTGCTACAACTGCCCATGAAGCTGCTAGAAAACAACGGGCCTCGCTTTTGGGGCACCTGGCTCCCCACCCGGCCCGATATGAGTGAGGGGGTCACTCTGCTGGCCAGCGACCTCCAGGGGACGGTGCTGATCTACGACAATGCCGGGCAGCTGGTGGCTACCGTACGGCGAGGCATGGCGACGGAGGTGAATGGGGTTTCCCTCTCCCTGGTGGATATGGTGGGCAGTACCGGCCTACAAATCAAAGCGGATCCTGGTATTCCCCTGGTGTATGCCGGGTTTGGTCTGCTCATGCTGGGGGTGATGATGAGCTATGTCTCCCATTCCCAGGTTTGGGCGTTGGCCGACCAGAGCACGGTCTACGTGGGGGGCCGCACCAATCGGGCTCAGGTGGCCTTTGAGCGAGAGCTGCTGGCCGTTCTAGAGGAGTTATCGGCCCAGGGGGCTACCACCGCCTAGGTGACGAGGCCGGTATTTGTCCTAACTCATGGGGCCCAGCCCCATCCGTCTGGCCCCCCAGAAGAGTTACGGAGTTACTAGGGCTGACTGCGCAGGTAGTTGAGAATGCCCTGGGCGATCGCCTGGCCCATCTGAGCTTGCCAGCGGGGGTCGCGCAGCTTGGGGGCATCGGCGGCCCCGGTGACAAAACCGATTTCAATCAGAGCGGCGGGCATGGTGGTCCGCCGCAGCACAAAAAACCGAGCCTGGCGCACGCCGCGATCGGTCATGGCCATGGTGCTCAGTGCCTGTTGCTGGAGAGCCGCCGCCAGCACTCGCCCTGACTCAGAGTAGTAGTAGGTCTCGAGGCCATTGACCTCGGGGCGCTGCATGTTCACCGCGTTGGCGTGAATGCTCACAAAGACCGTCGCTCGGGCCGCGATCGCCAGATCGGCCCGGGGCTGCAGGTCGACCGTTTGATCGCTCTGGCGCGTCATCTGCACCGTAATGCCCTGGGCGCGCAGGGCCGCCGCCGTGTGCAGGGCCACCGTCAGCACTACCCCCTTTTCCTGCAGGCCACCAATGCCCACGGCCCCTGGGTCGGCCCCCCCATGGCCGGGGTCGAGCACGACGATCACCTGTTCCCGCGCAGGCTGACTCGGGGTCGGGACTGAGGTGACCGCCGGTGGTGGGGGTGCGGTCACGGCTGTAGGAGGCGGGTTGGGACGGGCAATGGGGGCCGGCGGGGCCATTGAGCTAATCACCGGCAGCACGACAGCGGCAGGCGGAGCAGCAATCTGCTGGGCGGCGATGCCAATGGGGGTGACCCAAATCCCCCCGCTGGTTAGGGGTGTAATTTGCCAGTCGGGGCTATAGCTATCGAGGGAAAGCGTAATTCTCACCGCTGGGGGGGCGGTCGCAAACTGAGTTAGACTCCAGCGGTGAATGCCGTAGCGCCCCTGGGGCAAGGTCTCGGGGACCAGGCCTGGGGTAATGGCGGCATCCAGCAAATCAATCACCACCTGCCGGGTCTGCCTGGCATCGCGGGTGCGATAGACATGGATCTGGGGCGGTGCCCCGGCGGTGGGAATGAAAAAGCCCTCGGGGGTGGCCTGTACACCACCCAGGAGGGTGGCCGTGGGCGGCACCGCCGCTAGACTGATCTGGTTACGGCTGATGAGCGGCGGTAGGGGGGCCGCCCCAACGGCTACCAGGGGCCGCGAAGGGGCGGCTTTAGTGAGGTCTAGGGGAGGCAAGATCCCATCGGTAGCCATGACCTGGGGTGAACCGGGCAGTTGCACCACCCATTGGTGGCTGGTTAGGCCCCATACCTTGACCTGTTTGGGGTCGAGGTCATAGTCAGGGCTAAGTTCTAGCACCATGCGGGTGGTTTGGGCATCGGCCTGGATGATGCGCACCGCCTGAACGGCGCTACCCACAAACTGATCGCCTAGAGCATCTTCGGTCAAAATACCGGGCAGGTCGATGACGAGTCGCCGAGGATTGGTCAGCAAACTAACCTCAGGCTGTACGTCGCTCTCCGTGGTGAACATGAGGCGATTTTGGCCGGTGTCAAATTGCCAGGTTTGCAGACGCGCTATAGCCTTAGCCGGTAGGCTACCAAACAGGCATACCCCGGCTACGCCAACGACCCCAGCAAAAAACTGTTTTAGACCCAATCGAACGAATCTCCCCACGCATCCCACGCTCGAGCCTGGTTTTGAACCAATGGCAGTCCCAAGGCTGCGATCGCCCCTCAGGATTGGTCTTTGACCATTGCCCTACCAGTCTCTAGTTCAGAATAATCGGCCCTGAAGCCCCAAGATGAACTATTCAGACCAGGATTACCTGGCTGAATCGGCTTAGATATTAGCTCACTTTTGACCAAGCAAGACCCTAACGGTTAAGCTGACGCCTCCGTCCCTTGATGCTAGGTAATACCGAATCCAACTTACAAAGTCCCGATTCAAAACCGATACCCGATTCAAAATCGATACCTCGTAGGGAGCATTGCAGTGCAAGGCCCCTACAAACCGGGGGTATACAGATAGGATTTGGTATAACTCCCAAAAAACCGGGCTCCTGGTGCGGCTGACCACCATCCTTGGCGAGGCTCCACAAAACCCGGTTTTGATTTAATGGCTTAACTCTGGCCCTCTGGCCCTCTTAGAAGAACGAGGGCTGGTGGCGAATCAGGCTCAGAAACTCTTCGCGGGTCTTAGAATCTTCTTGGAAGACCCCCAGCATGGCGCTGGTCACCGTCCAAGAGCCGGGCTTTTGAACGCCGCGCATGACCATACACATGTGGCTGGCTTCGACCACAACCGCTACCCCTCTGGGGTCAAGAATTTCCTGCACGGCTTCGGCGATCTGGCGATTGAGCCGCTCTTGTACCTGCAAGCGACGGGAATACATTTCCACAATGCGGGCCAGCTTGCTCAGCCCCACCACCCGCTGGTTGGGAATGTAGGCCACGTGGGCGCGGCCCATGAAGGGCAGCATGTGGTGCTCGCAGAGGCTAAACAGGTTAATGTCGCGCACCAGCACCATTTCATTGTGGCCTTCGTTAAAGATGGCCCCGTTGACCAATTCGTCCAACGACTGCTGATAGCCACTGGTGAGAAACCGCATGGCCTCAGCCACGCGCTTGGGGGTTTTCAGCAACCCCTCCCGCTCGGGGTCTTCGCCCACCGACAGCAGCATGGTGCGCACGGCGTTGCTCATATCTTCAAGGCTGGTTTCGGGGATGGGGTATTGATCGGCATCTTCCCGGTAGCTGTGGGTGCGATCGGGCCGGATCGCAGGCTGAACGATTTTGGAGCTGGCACCATTGTCGCCATTGCCGGCAGATTTGTCGTTAAGGCTGTTTGAGGATGCGATAGTCATAGGGGTTCGAACACTCCAGAGATTCAACAAAAATAGCGCCACTCACTGAGTTAGCCAGGTCGCAACAGGGTAAAAAAACTCGCTACAGGGCACCACCAGATGGCATCAGGGTGAGGTCTTCAATCACCGCTGTGGGGGGCAAAAGAATGGTGTGCAGAATGGTGTGCGCCACCACCTCCGGGGTCAGCATGGCCGAGCGATCAAAGTCCGCTTGTACTGTGTCGGTATCCCAAAGGGAGGTATCGACGGCCCCCGGAGACACGGTCACCACGCGAATACCGTGGGCTCGCTCCTCCACGGCCAGCACCCGGGACAGGGACGCCAGGGCTGCCTTGCTGACGCTGTAGGCCCCCCAATCGGGGAAGGCCGATTGGGCCGCCACCGAGGATATATTGACGATGGTGCCTCCCCCGGCCTGGCGAAGGACCGGTAACACCGCCTGAATGCACTGGAACACACTGGTGAGGTTAAGATCCATCACCCGCTGCCAGTCGGCTAGGGGCATGGTCGCCAGGGCTCCGGTGTAGCCCATGCCAGCGTTGTTGACCACCACACTGAGGGGACCAAAATCGGCCAGTACCTCGGCCAGACGGCTGGCCAAGCCCTCCATCTCCGCCAGGTCGACGGCGTAGGCTTTGGCCACTACACCGTAGTCGGTCAGCTCCTGCTGAACCGGTCGCAGCCCGTCCAGGGATCGACCAATCAAGGCCACATCGTACCCAGCCTGGGCTAGGCCGTGGGCGATCGCTTTACCGATGCCCCGGCTAGCCCCGGTGACCAGGGCGCGCCGAGGCAAATCGGGGAACGTAGAAGTCTGCAATGGGAAGTACCAATCAACAAAGGACTTGGAGGACTTGGGGCAGCCAGTGCCCAGAGGCACCAGAAACGTTTGAATCAGCAAACCTTGTCACTGGCCAGCCCAGTGGCCTGAGACTAGGCCCATTTAATATGTTAACAAATGTAAACAGTTTATTAACAAAGTCGATGGCGGCAAACAGTGGGGATTTCACTACCCTAGCGCTGACCTCGGGCTAGTAAATGAATGAACTATTAACTCCTTCGAACAAAAAATAAGACTGAGCAACCCGCGATCGCAGGCCAGAGCCCTAGGCCGCTTCGGCAAAGACGCCAATCTGGCGGTACTTTTGGTAGCGCTGCTGCTGCCGCACGGCTGGGGAGAGCTGAGCGAGTTCTACCAGCTGCCGCACCAGGGCCTGTTTGAGGCTATCGGCGGCCTCAATGGGGTTAGCATGGGCACCCCCCACCGGCTCAGGCAGCAGCTCGTCTAGAATACCTAGCTGCTTCAGATCCCAGGAGGTGATTTTGAGGGCTTCGGCGGCCTCGCCGGAGCGACCTGCATCTTTCCATAGAATGGCGGCGCAGGCTTCGGGGCTGGCCACGGTATAGACCGAGTGCTCAAACATCAGCAGGCGATCGCCCACCCCAATACCCAGGGCACCACCGGATCCACCCTCACCGATGATCGTGCAGACGATCGGCACCTTGAGGCCAAACATTTCTCGTAGGTTGTAGGCGATCGCCTCGCCCTGGCCCATTTCTTCAGCCTCGTAGCCGGGGTAGGCCCCTGGTGTATCAATAAAGGTAATGATTGGCATTGAAAAGCGATCGGCATGGCGCATCAGTCGCATCGCCTTTCGGTAGCCACCGGGGGAGGCCATGCCAAAGTTGCGAACCACGTTGTCTCTGGTGTCGCGGCCCTTTTGATGGCCGAGAATGACCACCGGTTGACCGTCCAGGCGACCCACCCCGCCGACGAGGGCCGGGTCATCTTTGCCTGAGCCGCGATCGCCGTGGAGCTCAATCCACTCGTCGGTAATGGCCTGAATGTAGTCGAGGGTGCTGGGGCGGCGGGGATGGCGCGCCACCTGCAACCGCTGAGCGGGGGTCAGATTGGAAAAAATTTCTTGGCGTAAATGGGTCGCCCGAGCCTCCAGCTGGGTCAACTGGATCGACACATCCACATCGTTCTCTTCAGCCAGCTCTCGAATTTGGGCAATGCGAGCCTCTAGCTCAACCAGAGGCTTCTCAAAGGACAGCAAAATGGACTTGCGCTCGGGGGGGGCCATAGCCAGACAATCAACCAAAAGAGACCAATAACGAGCCAAGCCTGCCCCAGTCTCCTAGGATCCCCTTGCCCATCTGCATTCTAGGATACCAATACTTTGGGCCCATGCCCCAGGTAAACCACCCAACCACGGCAGGGGTGAAACCCGCCTAGGAGGGCTTCGCCGCCAGGGCCAGCACATTCAAGTCGAGCAACGGCCGAAACCCGTGGCGACGAGATGACTGACCAATCAGATCCATATTTTCTAGGGTGATTTGATTGCGCCCCCAGGAAAAGTTGGTGTACCACTTTTCAAACTCCAGCAGCATCGCCTCCGCGAAGCAAGCAAAGAGCTGCCGGGCCGGCACATCCATATTCACGATGTTCATAATCCGCCAGTCAATGTCCAGGGAGTGCTCAACAATGCCCCCTTTTAGAACATGCACACCTTCGTAGTTAAAGTGCTGGTCAAGATTTTTGGGATAGCCGCCATCAATCATCAGGCAGGGACGCTTTAGGGTGTTGGGATCCACAGCGATCCCCCTGGCCAGGCTGGCCACCCACACCACAATGTCGGCCTTGGGCAGGGCCGCGTCGAGATCTATAGTCACTCCACAGCCCAGTTCCTGCTGGAGGCGCTGGAGGCGTTCCTGGTTGCGGGCAATCAGCAACAGTTCCTTAATGTCGGTGCGGGCCGTCAACCAGCGGCAGACCGCACTGCCAATATCCCCCGTCGCTCCACACACCGCTACAGTGGCATCGGACAAGTTAATTCCCAGCTTTGCGGAGGCGGCCATCACCTGCTGGCAAATGATGTAGGCGGTGTGGGTATTGCCGGTGGTAAAGCGCTCAAATTCAAGGGTGACATTACGCACCTGCTGAATCTGGTTGAGATTAAAATTCTCAAAAATAATCGACGAAAACCCGCCCAGGGCGGTGATATCAATGCCGTTCTTTTGGGCGTGGGCCATGGCATTGATAATCTTGCGCGTGGCCGCTTTGATGCGCTTTGCCGCAAGCATCTCAGGCAAGAAGCAAGACTCTATGTAGCGCCCCTCGATCTGTTGGCCGGTGGCGCTGGTGACTTTAATGGTGTCGACAATCTGAGGCGGGGCGCTGCACCAAAAATCGAGCCCTTGGTCGGCGTACTCTGGATACCCCAGATCTCGGGCAACAAGCTGGGCGTGGTCAAGGCTGGTTAAATGTCCAATTAGGCCAAACATTGCGAATCTAGGTAACTGGGGATAGTGCGCCAGGGAAATTGGTGCAGGATAACAATCTACCTACGATAGACTGCCCAGTGCTGGATTGAATAGAGCACTGGGCAGAACGGAGGTTGCAAATAGTCAGGCCAGCCTCCGCGGCTGGAGATAGCCAGAAAACAGAAACCGCCCTGGCCTAAGCCGTGCAGGCGGCCACAGCTGGGACTAGACGGCCGATAGCCCCTGGGCCGACAGCTTCATTACCTCACGACTGGAGAAGCCAATATTGCCCAGGGCTTCGCCATAGGTAATCATAAAGTCCTCAATCAGGGCCTCTTTTTCCATCCCTAGCACCTCGGCGTCATCGGCTACCTCATTGAGCATGGCCCAGACAATAGGTAAATTCTGACGGTTGGCGGCCTCTAACTCAGCCTTAGAAGCTTCAAAGTGGGCCTTGAGCCACTCTTCGCCAAAATTGAGGTGACTGTATTCGTCCTTAACCACGCCCTCAGTAATTTTACGGGCAAAATCATCGGCTACGGGAATATAAATGTTGTAGGCCGAGATCGCGAAGGTTTCAATAATCAGTGACTGAATGAGCAGGCAGGTAACAATTTTACCTTCGGCCCAGGCTTGCTGAAAATTTTGGCGCAGCTGAGAGAAAAATTTGGCCGCAAACTCCATGTCAGGGGTGACCGCCAGATTTTTGCCGCAAGCCTGGAAACCCTTCATGTGGCGGTTTTCCATTTTGGCAAGGCGAAGTAGATCCGCCTTGGAGTCGGGCAAGGATTCGGCTAGCTTGCAATAGTTGTCGTAGGCTTCTTGCTCGCCTTCAATCACGATCGCATTGATGCGGCTGTAGGAATCTTTATAGTGCTCTGACTGGTAGTCAAGGGTCGAAGTCGTCTCAAGCTGTTGCATTGCCATGGGTACCTGCTGGATAGCGAGTAAATTTCTTAATAGTAACCGCAATAATACTATGCCAAAGTCAACGGCCTATGGTGGCCCTGGAGCCTCAACCCCCCTTCCCCAGGGGATTTGGCAGACTTTTAGAGAGCTGTCCAGCAGCCCCATACAAAAATCGGGAAGACTATTTCTCTGGCGATAAGTATTGCTGATGGGTAAATCGGCACAATTAGACATATTGAGGGATGGCAGAAACAGGGAGAAACCTAAGCAGAGGGATCGTAGGGGAAACTAGCTTGGCGTCATACCCATTGCTCCATCATCATTTTGGAGCAACGGGTATGGCCGCTGAAATAGCTAGAAAATTGGGCCTTGTCCAGGCTTTATCTTCAGGCCTAGAGCTAGTCATTTGGCTAGGGGCGTAGCCCTAGCACAGCCTTGGGTAGGCCCTGGGCGATGGAACTGACGCCAAGGCTCTACGGGATTGTTGGCCAGAACGGTACCAGGGAAAGGGGAGCTGGCACCATATCGCCGCGAAAATCTAGCAACTGTACCAGCACCAGATAGCCAACAGCAAGTAATAACGAAATAACACCGGTGACAGCGGCTACAACCTTAGAACGATCCATAGGACAGGAAAAACGGCATGGGATAGAATCTTCGCACCACTAGGCCTTGGGCGATGCCTACTAGTCTTAACCTTAGCCGACTGAGCTAACTTTAGCGCCAACACAATATTCCCACCGGGTGGGTACTCTAGACGGAGAGCGGTTCCGCTCAGGGCTGAATATCTGTACAGCTAATTCGTACATTATACATCATAAGTAGGTGGACACAATTAAATTCAGCATGTAGTTGGAGCTTAAGGTACTGAGGCCCCTTATTGGAGGTGTTCCCCCCAAGCCCTAAGCCAAATAATTCTGTCCATATACTTATAAGTTGTGATTCCATGAGCACTGTAGTGTCACAGAGTGAGTTAGCGACCCTGCCGGAGGAGACTCCAGCAGTGGTCCATACCGAGGGGTTAGGTAAAACCTACCGCACCGGATTTTGGCTAAACCAACGGGTTACGTCCCTCCAAAATTGCTCCCTCACCATTTACCAGGGGGAAACCTTTGGCCTGCTGGGCCCCAATGGCGCGGGCAAAACGACGCTGTTGAAAATCTTACTAGGTATTATTCGCCCCACCGCGGGTACCGCTACCCTGTTGGGCCATCCCCTGGGGGACAGCGCCGTTAAGCAGCGCATTGGCTATCTGCCCGAAAATGCCTACTTCTACGACTTTTTGACCGGCTGGGAGTTTTTGCAGTACACCGCCGGTCTGTTTGGTCTGTCGAAGGCCGCCCAGCAGCGGCGGATTGTTGAGCTGCTGGATCTGGTGGGGTTGTCCCAGTCCGCCGCCAAGAAAAAACAGCTGCGCCAGTACTCGAAGGGCATGCTCCAGCGGGTGGGTATGGCCCAGGCGTTGATCAATGACCCAGATGTGGTGTTTTTGGATGAGCCAATGTCGGGGCTTGACCCCACCGGACGCTTTCAGGTGCGGGAAATTATTCTTGCCCTCAAGGGCGAGGGTAAGACCATCTTTTTTAACAGCCATATTTTGTCGGATGTGGAGGTGATCTGCGATCGCATCGCCATGCTCGACCAGGGCGAACTGATTGCCCTGGGCAACCTGGACGAGCTGCTGGGCACCGCCGACCAATACTTTGTCAAGGGGCGGGGCGGGCGCATCGCCGACCTGGAACCCTGGCTTGACCACATGACGGTGCAGGGTGACCTCTGGCATGGCCACGTGAAGGGCGACCCCTACGATTTTGCCAAGCAGATTCCGGTGGCTGGGGGGCACCTGATTACCCTGCAGCAGACCCGGCCTTCCCTGGAAGAATTCTTCATTGATCAAATCCGCCAGCGGGGCTAGGTTTCTACCACATGGGTACATACCCCCAGGTAGGAGCCGGTGGAATGCCGCCCCAGCAGGTACACCGTCACAGTCCCCTTGCCTACCCGAATGTAGTTGAGGTCTTCTAGGTGGGTTTCTAGCACATCGCGGAGGTTGGCGTATTTTTGGGCCAGGTGCCCCCCCTGTTCGCTGGCCCAGTAGGGGTTGTTGAGCACGGGCCGAAAGAACGCCTCGGCGGGCAGAATTTCCACGCTGTCTCCGGCCCCCAGCTTTTGGCCCAGGGCTTCGGTGCTAGGCAAGGGGTCGGCGTAGATCACCAGGGAGACCAGCGCGTCGGTTTCGCTGGGGTACCAGAGACCGGTGAGCGCCCCCTCCATCGCGGATAGGCAGATCGCCAATTCGTAATGTTCGGGCTGAAGTTCCATAGCAGAGGTTTTTGAACCAGAAAGAGTTGTCACGTTATCCAGGAAACACCAGCCTCTTAGGCGGTTTGCAGGGTTTTCAAAATACCCATGGCCTCGTCCACATGGCCCTTGGGGTTGAACTGAGAATTAAAAATATGCCGCACCTTGCCCGCTTTATCGATCACGTAGGTGACTCGACCCGGCAGGAGGCCGAGGGTTGTCGGTACCCCGTAGGCCTTGCGCACGGTCGAACTGCGATCGCTCACCAGGGTAAACGGCAAGTTGTGCTTGCTGGCAAAGGCCCGGTGGGAGTCGGGAGAGTCGCTGCTAATGCCAATCACCTCAGCGCCTGCGGTGACAAAGTCTTCGTAGCGATCGCGAAACGAGCAAGACTCCACGGTACAGCCGGGGGTGTCATCTTTGGGGTAGAAATAGAGCACCACGGCCTTTTGGCCCTGGAAGCTGCTCAAGGTCACCGCCTCACCCCTTTGGTTCAGCAGCGTAAAGTTGGGGGCGGTATCGCCAACGCTAATCGGCATAGCTAGGAATCTCCTGCGCAGAAATTTTTTAGAATACTGAATAAACCCACCGTCTGCGCGGCGGATAACCGTCTAGGGGTTGGGTTGGGTGCCCTAGTCTCCCGATAGAGGGCAGACACACAGGTCTGCCCCTACCCATCCATCCACACCATTCACCCACCCACCTCCCCATGCCCGCCCTTGTCTGGTTTCGCAACGACCTCCGCCTCCACGATCACCAGCCCCTCGCCGCGGCGCTCAAGGCCGGGATGCCGATCCTGCCGCTGTATTGTGTGGACCCGCGCCAGTTTGGTCAAACCTCCTTTGGCTTTCCCAAAACGGGGGCCTACCGAGCGCAGTTTTGGCTAGAAAGCCTGGCGGATTTGCGTCGGTCGCTGCAAGCCGTGGGCAGTGATTTGGTGGTGCGGCTGGGCAAACCCGAGGACATCATTCCTGACCTGGTGACGGCCCATGGTGTGACAGCGGTGTACTGGCACAGCGAGGTGACCTCTGAAGAATGCCAGGTCGAGCAAGCCCTAACGAGCAAATTGGCTGCCCTTGGCTGCCAAACCAAGACCGACTGGGGGGCCACGCTCTACCATCCCGACCAGCTGCCCTGGCCTATGACCCGCCTGCCCGAGGTGTTTACCCAGTTTCGCCAGCAGGTGGAGCGGCACAGCACCGTGGCTGAGGCGCTGCCCACCCCGCCCCAGCTGCCACCGCTGCCCCAGATCGATCCTGGTACCCTACCTACCCTGGCGGATCTGGGTCTGGTTACCCCCACCCCCGATCGCCGCGCCGTGATGATCTTTGCCGGGGGCGAAACCGTAGGTCTGGCTCGCCTCAATCACTACCTGTGGGAGGCCGATGCCCTCAAGACCTACAAGCAAACCCGCAATGGCATGGTGGGGGCCAACTATTCCTCTAAATTCTCAGCCTGGCTGGCCCTAGGCTGCCTCTCGCCGCGCCGGGTGTACGCAGCGGTGCGGCAGTACGAGCGCGATCGCCTGCGCAACGACTCCACCTACTGGCTCATTTTTGAGCTGCTGTGGCGCGACTACTTTCGCCTGATTGCCGCCAAGCACGGCGATCGGATCTTTTATCCCTCTGGCTTGCGGGGCCTGGCGATCGACTGGCAGCAAGACTGGGAGCGCTTTGACGTCTGGCGTAACGGCAAAACGGGCTTTCCCTTGGTCGATGCCAACCTGCGTGAGCTGGCCTGCTCTGGGTTTATGTCGAACCGGGGGCGGCAAAATGTGGCCAGCTTTCTGACCAAAAATCTGGGTATCGACTGGCGCTTGGGGGCCGAGTGGTTTGAGTCGCTGTTGGTTGACTACGACGTGTGCAGTAACTACGGCAACTGGAACTATGCCGCCGGGGTCGGCAACGATGCTCGGGGATTCCGCTACTTCAATATTTCTAAACAGGCTAAGGACTATGACCCCGAAGGCCTCTACGTTAAGCACTGGCTGCCGGAACTAGCGGCTATTCCTGCGGCCAAGGTGCATGAGCCCTGGCGGCTGCAGCCTGTAGAACAAAGGCGCTTTGGGGTCACCATCGGCGTTGACTACCCTGGCCCGGTGGTGGATTTGGCCAAGTCTGTGGCGGCCAACGAGAAAATCTACCACGCGGCCCGAGACCTTCGGGGGTAGGTGGGAGTCAGGAGTCAGGAGTCAGGAGTCAGGAACGCCCGGCTCTGTTGGATATTTCATAACTAAGGAGATTTCTGGAAAAGAAGATAGCCCCGGCAGGGGCGCAGAGCCCTGCGCCCTGGCCAGGAATCAAAATTCTTCGGTATTTTTGTGGCCAGAATGCTCCTAGCCTCTAATCGTAGTCTGTGTAACGGTAAGGGTTGTTGAGCTAACATAGACTCTATATATGCAGGGCTGGCATTGCAATAGTTCGCTCCCTAGGTTGTTTAGATGATGTTTGCGACCTAGGCGAGGCTTCTAAGACAGGGCTGACACCCACTGCATAGTCATAGATCCAACCTTTTAATCAAAACCTTAAATCAACTCGTTGAATTAGCCATTTGACCTACGACCTCAGCTTTGGACGGCTGGGGTTTTTTGTGCCCTGGCTAGGGCTATGGGGTGACGTGATCCGTGAGTACCCACTTCACATCCATGTCGTAGCTCATCCTGACGTTGAGGGGAGACCACAAACCCCGTTAGGATGAAGGAGAATAACTTCTCCCCATCCTCAAATCTCGCCGACAAACCATGGTGACTCAAAAACTAGACCAGCTTAAGGCTCTATTTGCCGCTATGGATCGAGCCTTGATTGCCTACTCGGGCGGGGTAGACAGCACCCTGGTGGCCAAGGTGGCCTACGATGTCCTGGGCGATCGCGCCCTGGCGGTTACCGCCAACTCCCCCTCGCTGCTGCCCGCCGATCTGGAAGAGGCCCAGGTGCAGGCGGCGGCCATTGGCATTACCCACGAGATGGTCGCGACCCACGAGCTCGACAACCCCAGCTACGCCGCCAACCCCGTTAACCGCTGCTACTTCTGCAAGAGCGAGCTGCACGACACCCTCAAGCCTCTGGCCCTGGAGCGCGGCTATCCCTACGTTGTCGATGGGGTCAACGCCGACGATCTGGGCGACTATCGCCCTGGCATTCAGGCCGCCCAGGAGCGGGGAGCGCGATCGCCCCTGGCCGAAGTGGGCATTACCAAGCTGGAGGTGCGCGAGATGTCTCGCCTGCTGGGCCTGCCCTGGTGGGATAAACCGGCTCAGCCCTGCCTCAGTTCGCGGTTTCCCTACGGCGAGGCGATTACCTTAGACAAGCTGCGACGGGTAGGCCAGGCCGAGCTCTACCTGCGGCACCTGGGCCTGCGCCAACTGCGGGTGCGTTCCCAGGACGACACGGCCCGCATTGAGATTCCCGCCGAGGAGATCAAAGACTTTGTCGCCACCACCGATCTTGAAACCTTGGTAAAGACATTGCAAGACTATGGTTTCACCTACGTCACCCTTGATCTCGAGGGCTTTCGCAGCGGTAAGCTAAACCAGGAGCTGCCCGCTACCGTTATTAGCCCCTTAGAACGCCCCAGCCATGACCTATCTGCTTGCCGGTGACATTGGCGGCACCAAAACCATTCTGCGTCTAGTGCAGGCCAGCGAGCCCAGGGAGCTGGACTCGGTGCCCCTTCAGACCCTGTTTGAGCGCACCTACTCGAGCCATGCCTACCCCGATCTGGTGCCGATGGTGAAGGAATTTTTGCACCATGCTAAGACGGACGCTGGGCAAGATCAGGCTCCCCAGCGGGCCTGTTTTGCCATCGCCGGGCCCGTGGTGGACAATACCTCCAGCTTGACCAATTTGGCTTGGTCCCTAGAGGGCGATCGCCTCCGCGAAGAACTTGAACTCGATCGCGTCGAGCTGATCAACGACTTTGAGGCCGTGGGTTATGGGGTGTTTGGCCTCGGCCCCGGCGATATCCACACCCTCCAGGCTGGCGAGCCCGACAGCCATGCCCCGGTCGCGATCATTGGTGCGGGCACCGGGCTGGGCCAGGGGTTTGCCCTGGCCTTGGGCGGGCAGCCGCCCCTGGTGTTCCCCTCCGAGGGCGGCCACGCCGACTTCGCCCCCCGCTCTGAGCTAGAGTTTCAGCTCATGCGCTACCTGCTCGACAAGCACCAGATCTCGCGCGTGTCGGTGGAGCGAGTGGTGTCGGGCCAGGGCATTGTGGCGATCTATCAGTTTTTGCGCGATCGCGAATTTGCCCACGAAACCCCGGCCATCGCCGAGGCCATTACCACCTGGGAGCGTCAGACCGGCCTCTCCACCAAAACCGTTGACCCCGCCGCCGTGATTTCCCAGGCGGCGGTCGATTGCCTCGATCGACTCTCCCACAAAGCCATGGAGATTTTTGTCTCCGCCTACGGGGCCGAGGCCGGTAACCTCGCCCTCAAGCTGTTGCCCTACGGGGGGCTGTACGTGGCCGGCGGCATCGCGGCCAAAAACCTAGCCCTGATGACCGAGGGCATTTTCCTCGAGGCCTTTACCCACAAGGGCCGGGTCAGCCCTCTGCTGGATCGGGTGCCGGTGCACATTGTGATCAACCCCCAGGTGGGGCTGATCGGGGCGGCGCTCAAGGCGGGCGCGATTTAATGACCCGTGGCCCATACCTCAGGGTATTTGCGGTAGCCCGAGGGCTAATCACACCAGGGGATGCCTTTTCAAACATCCTCTGAGGCGCTCTTGGGCTTTTCAAACAACCTCTGAGCCCCAAGGCGATAAAATCAAGAGCGCAGTATACCCGTTTGTGAGGTATGGCAGGTCATAGCAAGTGGGCCAATATCAAGCGCCAAAAGGCTCGGGTGGACGCGGTCAAGGGTAAGGTCTTTGCCAAAATGTCGCGGGAAATTATTGTGTCGGCGCGTCTGGGCGGCGACCCGGCGGGCAACTTTCAGCTGCGCACGGCGATCGACAAGGCCAAGGCCGCTGGGGTGCCCAATGACAATATCGATCGCGCGATCGCTAAGGGGTCTGGCAACCTGGGGGCCGACAACAACTTCGAAGCCATCCGCTACGAGGGCTATGGCCCTGGCGGGGTGGCCATTTTGATCGAGGCCCTGACCGACAACCGCAACCGCACCGCCGCCGACCTACGGGCTGCCTTTAGCAAAAGCAGCGGCAACCTGGGGGAAACCGGCTGCGTGGGCTGGATGTTTGGCCAAAAGGGTGTGATCACCATTGCCCACCCCGGCGATGAAGAAACTCTGCTCGAGGCCGCCATGGATGGCGGGGCCGAAACCTACGATCTGACCGACCTACTGGGCCGTCGCGATGAGGTGATTCCCGGTGCCGAAATTTTTTGTGCCCCCACCGACCTAGAACAGCTCGACACGGCTCTCAAAATTCACGGTTATGCCGTCCACCAGGTCGAACTTCGCTGGATTCCCAGTAACACGGTCACTGTCGATGACCCCGACCAGGCCCGTCTGTTGGTCAAGCTGATGGATGCCCTGGAGGACTTGGATGATGTGCAGTCGGTCATCGCGAACTTTGATATGGCGGAGGAGCTGATGGATGCGATCGCGGCGTAGGGGATAGGGGATAGGGGATAGGGGATAGGGGATAGGGGATAGGGGTCTGCCCTAGGTCTGCCCTGTATCAGAGAGGGTGGGTGAAGGGAGCGGCGGGTTTTCCGTAGGGGCGCAGGGCCTGCGCCCTGGGAATAAACCTGTGAGGTAAGGATTTCTGTTGTCTGAATTGTCCTGGAGTGTGACAGCAATTGTAAATTCAAAATTTGACAGCCCCCCCTACCCGCGGAGAGGATAGAGACTATGGGGTCAAGGGCTGGTCATGGAAGAGCAACGGCTGAGTTTTGAGGTGATGCTGGGCTACCTGC
>Ga0169931_10003065_pt1 | contig 26803 bp, 22 predicted proteins | sample Kivu_15m_20L_FD_129675 | JGI IMG/M metagenome (GOLD analysis project Ga0169931, IMG submission 129675) | Freshwater microbial communities from Lake Kivu, Western Province, Rwanda to study Microbial Dark Matter (Phase II) - Kivu_15m_20L... | ecosystem: Environmental > Aquatic > Freshwater > Lake...
CCGCTGGCACGAGGTGACGATCGTGGTCCGCTTCTGGATCGTCTGCGCGGCCTGCGCGACGGCGAGTCTGGCCCTGCTGAAGGTGCGCTGAGCATGGTCCAAACCCTCGACCACGCGCCGGTGAAGCCCGAGCGCCGCACGCTGCGCGAGCACCAGCACACGTTCTTCGAGTACGCCCAGCAACTCACCGAACGCGCGCGCCGGCTCGATCCCGCAGGGCCCGCGACGGGCTTGCTCGCGACCGTGCTCGCGCTCGCCGCGCTGGGCCTGGTCGTGCAGACCAGCCACGCGGCGACGACGCTCACCGCGGCCGAGTTCGCAGCGGAACTGGCGCACCAAACCTGGTTCCGCGTCGCGGGCCTGGTCGTGCTGCTGGTCGCCGCGCGCGTCGGACCGTCGGCGCTGCGTCCGCTGCTGCCGGCGCTGTGGGTCGCGATGCTCGTGCTGCTCGCGATGGTCTTCTTCCCGCCCTTCGGCAAGGCGCTCAACGGCTCCGCGCGCTGGCTGCAGATCGGCGCGCTGCGCTTCCAACCCTCCGAAGTCGCGCGCATCTTCGTCGTGCTGTTCATCGCCGAGCGCTGCATCCGGCTCGGCGACCGAGTTCACGACATCAAACGCGGCGTTGCGCCGACGCTTGCACTCGGTCTGTTGCCCGTCGGCTTGGTGATGGCCGAGACCGACCTCGGCGGCGGCTCGCTGATGTTGATGGCCGTGTTCGCGACGATGTGGGTCGGCGGCGCGCGGCCGCGCCACGTGCTCGCGCCGCTGTTCATCATCGGCCTGTCGATCCTGATCGTCGGCTACTTCTCGTTCGACTACATCCGCCGGCGCGTGGAGATGTTCCTGGGACTCACGCACAACCAGCAGGTCGCCGACTCGTTCGCGGCCATCGCCGGCGGCGACTTCTGGGGCGTCGGACTCGGCCGCGGCATGGCGCGCAACCAGGGCGTGCCGTACCTCGAGAGCGACTTCGTGTTCGCGCAGATCGGCGAAGAGCTCGGCCTGTTCGGCATGTTGCTCGTGCTCGCGCTGTGGGCTTCGTTCCTGTGGCACGGACTGCGCCTGGTGCTCGCGATCAAGGATCGCTTCGACGCGCTGGCGAGCTTCGGCCTGCTGTTCTCGACGCTCTTGCAGGCGACGTTGCACATCGGCGTCGTCGCCGGCCTCGCGCCGCCCAAGGGCATGACCTTGCCCTTCATCTCGCACGGCGGCACGAGCTTGATCGCTTCGTCGCTCGCCATCGGGCTCGCGATCGGCGCCGCGCGCCGCACGAGCCGTGCCCACTCCCAACTCGATCCGGCGCGCCCGGGGACGAGTCCGCAAGAACCCAAAACCGACCCCCTGGCCACCTAACAAGAGGTGCCTCTCATGCAGAAAATCGAACGTTACGGCGTCATCGCCCTGGTGTTGCTCCTGGTCACGATCCTCGCGGTCTCCCTGTGGGGCGAAAGCAAGGACGGCGGCCTGTTCTCGTGGAAGAAGGACGCTGCGAAGGAACAGGCCGACGCGACGCGTCCGCGTCCGCTGCCGAACACGCCGAACGCCGGAGCTCAGCCCGGCGCCGCGCAGCAGGGCGCGGTTCCGCCCGGCGCCGCGCAGCCGGGCGCCGCAGGCCAACAGGATCCCGCTGCTGGCGCCGCCGTCGCGGGCGGTGTGAGCGTCGCGGCGCCGAACGCCGACCCCGCCGCGCGCACTGCGGCGGAACAGCGCGCGGCCTGGGAGCGTCAGCGTCAGCTCGCGCTGCAGAACGGGAACGGAGCGATGCCCAACCCCGCCAACCTCGGCCAGCAAAACGTCGCGCAGAACAACGTGCCGCCCAGCGGCCCGCTCGGCGCGCAACAGGCGTCCGGTCAGGGTGCGCCCGGCGCAACCTCGGTTCCCGTCGGCCCCGGCGCGCAGCGCAACCTCCAGCCTATCGGCGGCGTCCCGGTCGCTCCCGGCGCTCCGCGCACCTACACGGTCAAGGCCGGCGACACGCTCGGCGAGATCGCGCGCCGTGAACTCGGCTCGGCCAAGCGCTGGGAAGAGATCCAGTCGCTCAACGGCAGCCTCGATCCCAAGCGGCTGCGCGCGGGCATGACGATCAAGCTGCCGGGCGCCCAGGTTGCGGCGGGCAATGCTCCGAGCACCACGGGCGAAACCGCAAGGGTCAACCCGCAACCGCGCACCGGCGGCCGCACGTACACCGTCAAGTCGGGTGACACGCTCGGCGAGATCGCCAAGCGCGAACTGGGTTCGGCGCAGCGCTGGACCGAGATCCAAGCCCTCAATCCGGGCCTGAATCCCAACCGCATGGTGGTCGGCGCCGAGCTGGTGCTGCCGCAAGGCGGCGGCTCGCGCGTGGCGACTGCCCCGCGTCAACCCGCGGTCGACGATCGCCGCGTCGCCGCGGCCGCGCCGACCGCGCGCAAGTCGAAGGTCCAGTAAGCGCGGAGCGAGCTTCCCGTGAACGAGCGTCTTCGAGTTGCGATCCTCACTGGCTGCCTGTTCGTGATCGGGCTGCACCTGCGCCAGAGCGGACGGCTCTTGAGCGAGGTGTGGCGCGGGCCGTACGCGCCTGCTCCGACGCACCTTGAGGACCTGCGCTCGGAGCCGCCGCTTGCGGCGCTCGCCTCTCCCGACGTGTTGGTCGGCGCCATCGCCGCCCAGCGCTGAGTCTCGAGCGCGCCCGCGAGGAACTGCCCCTCGCGGGCGCGCTGTCGCTTCCTCACAGTCCCAGCCCGTTCACCCTCCGCCCAGGCACCGCTCCAGGCGCTCAACGATGACCACGGTGATGGAATCCGGCCCGCGGCCGAGCCACGCTACCGCGCTGATGCAACCCGCTGCGCCAAGTGCCGAGCTCCCGCTCGACCCGCGCGAAGTTCGCGAAGCGGTTCGCGGCCTGCGCGTTGCCTTTGCCGGCGGCGGTACGGGCGGCCACATCGCACCCGGTCGCCACTTGCTCGAGCACGTCGAAGGCGCGCTGGGCGACGTGCTGTGGTTCTGCACCGGCCGGCCGGTGGAGGAGCGCGCCTTCGCTGGGCTGGCGAACGCGCAGCGCGTCGCGCTCGATCTCGAACCTGAAAACGGCGGCGCCCCCAGCCTCGCGCGCCTCGCCACACGCACTCTACCTGGCGTCGCACGCGCGCGCGCAGAGCTTCGTCGCCAGCGCAGTGAAGTGCTGCTCGGCCTCGGCGGCTTCACCACGCTGCCTGCGGTCCTCGCCGCGCGTTCGCTCGGCATTCCGGTCGCGCTGCTGGAGATCAACGCCGCGCCTGGTCGCGCGACGCGCAGCCTCGCGCGCATTGCCGCGCGCACCTTCCACGCCTGGCGCTCGACGCTGCCGGGCGAACAACCGAGCGCGCGCGATCTGTGGACCGGCCCGCCGCTTCCGCTGCGCCTGCTGGGCGCGAGCCGCAACGCCCAGTCCGTGGCGCAAGCGCGCGCCGAACTTGGGTTCGCGCCCGAGCGTCCGCTGCTCGTGGTGCTCGGCGGCAGCCAAGGCGCCAAGGCGCTCAACGAATTCGTCGCGGCGCAGGCTTCGTTGTGGTCGTTGCACGGACTCCAGGTGCTTCACCAGACCGGACCCGGTCGCGGCGCGGAGGCTGCAAGCGGCGCGCACGCCGGCTACCGCACGGTCGAGTTCGTTGACGATGTGCCTGCGCTGCTCCGCGCCGCGAGCGCGGTGTTGTGCCGCGGCGGAGCGTCGACGCTAGCCGAGGTCGCGGCCGCGCGTTGCCCGGCGTGGGTCGTTCCGTACCCGCACCACGCCGACCAACACCAAGAGCGCAACGCGCGGGCGCTCGGCGCCGGCGTCGTGGTCCAGGACCAGTCGCGCCTCGACACGAGCTTCGCGCGCGAGCTGCTCCAACAACTCAGCGCCGCCTTTCCGCACGCACTCGAGGCGCGCGCGCGCGCGCTCGAAGGCGCCTTGCCGCTCGACGCTGCGCCGCGCATCTGGATCGAACTCGCCGCGCTCGCGCGACGCACGCGCGCTGCACGCGGCGCTTGAGTCCACGCACCACTTCCATTCAAGTACTCCGATGATCGACGAGTGTCCTCTGGCCGCGCTGCGTCGCGAGCCTGCGCCAGGAGCGCCCACTTCCACCGTGCCGACGCTGTCTCCCACGCGGACTTTGCTTCCCACCATCGCGCGCCGCGTGCACCTGCTCGGCGCCGGCGGCGCCGGCGTGTCCGCGATCGCGCGCTTGCTCATCGACCACGGGCATAGCGTCAGCGGTCACGATCGATCCGAGAGCGAGCACACCGCGCGCCTGCGCGCGATGGGCGTGGCGCTGCAAGTTGCGCCGCAGGCTGACGCGGTCCTGCCCGACAGCGTGGAGCTGATCGTCCGTTCGGCCGCCGTGTCGCTCGATGACCCGCTGCTCGCGCGCGCGGTCGAGCGGCAGATCCCCGTGCTGAAGTATGCGCAAGCGTTGGGTCGCGTTGCGCCCGCGGGCCGCACGATTGCGATCGCAGGCACGCACGGAAAAACCACGACCTCGTGGATGACGTACTACGCGCTGCGCGGGCTTGCCGATGCAGCTCGCGCGCGCGACGCGGACCACGACGCTCTCGCGCCGGGCGCGATCATCGGCGGCGCCTGCCGCTCGCTGCGCACGAACGCCGTGACGCCGGGGCCGCGCGGCTTCTTCGCCGTCGAAGCCTGCGAGTACGACCGCTCGTTCCTGCACCTCACGCCGCAGGCCGCGGTGATCACCAACGTCGAGGCCGATCACCTCGACTACTACGGCACGGAGGACGCGATCCGCGCCGCGTTCGTGCAGTTCGCTGACCGCATCGCACCCGGCGGCGCGCTCGTGGTGGGCCACGAGGTACCGCGCGGCATCGAGAACGCTCCGCGCTGCGCCGTGTGGCGCATCGGACGCGACCTCAAGATCCATCCGCTCGGCGAGCGCGAGGGGCGTTTCTCGTTCCGCCTGGAGGGACCGGGGTTCTCGACCGAGCCGATCGAACTGAACGCGCCGGGGCACTTCAACGTCGACAACGCTGCGTGCGCGATCGCCGTGGCGGTCGCGTCCGCGGCGCGTGCGTACGGACTCGATGCACAGGAAGCCGCGCAAGCGGCGGCGCGCAGCGTGGCCACCTACGGCGGCGCGGAACGGCGCTTCGAGTCGTGGGGCGAGGTCGCGGGCGCGGCGGTGGTGCACGACTACGCGCACCACCCGACCGAGGTGCGCGTCACGCTGCTGACGGCGCGCCGCGCGTTCCCCGGCCGCGCGCTGCACGTGCTCTTCCAGCCGCACCAGTACAGCCGCACGGCGCGTTTCCTCGAGGATTTCGCCGATGCGTTGCGCCTCGCCGACCGCGTGGTCGTCGCCGACGTGTACGGCGCGCGCGCGCACGTCGACGGAGAAGAACAGGCCGGCGCGCCCGAGCTCGTGGCGGCGCTGCGCGCGCGCAACGTCGACGCGCACGTCGGCGGCGCTCCTGCGTCGGCGGCGCAGGCCGCTGCCGAAGCGATTTCGTCCCCTGCGGCGCTGCTCGTGCTCGGCGCCGGCGATATCGTGCGGGTGCAAGATGCTCTCCTCACTCACCTGGCCGATCGCGGCGCTGCACAACGCGGATCTCGGCGCTAGGACCACGATGCGCGTCGGTGGACGCGCGGAGTGGCTGCTCGAGCCCGCGACGCCCGACGAGTTCGTGCTCGCTGTCAACGCGGCGCGCGAACGCGGCTGCGAGCCGCGCATCCTCGGCGGCGGCGCGAATTTGATCGTCGACGACGGTCTGCTCCCCGGCGTCGTGATTGCGACCGATCGCATCAAGCGCGTGTTCCGTCCCAGCGCTCCGCAGGCGCCGATCGAGTTCGAGCCAGCGCAGGACCAAGCGAGCATCGCGCCCGCCGATCCCGCAGCGGATCCGCGCCTGATCGCCTGGTGCGGCGCGAGCATGCCGGGCTTGATGCAGATGGCGACCGCGCTCGGTCTCACCGGGCTCGAGTGTCTCGCGGGTGTGCCCGGGCATCTGGGCGGCGGCGTCGTGATGAACGCAGGCGGCCGCTACGGCGAGTTGTGGGACGTGATCGAGCTCGTGCGCGTGCTCGAGCGCGACGGCACGGTGCGCGAGATCGCGCGCAGCGAGCACCAGCCGCGCTACCGCAATGGGGGACTGGGCGAGCGCATCGTGCTCGGCGCGGTGTTGCGCTTGAAGCACGAAGGCACGGCCGCGGTGCGCGAGCGCGCCAAGGAATACCTGCTCGAGAAGCGCCGCGTGCAACCGGTGACCGAGTGGTCGGCGGGCTGCGTATTCAAGAATCCCGACAAGGAGCGCGCGGCTGGCGCGTCGGCGGGCATGCTCATCGATCGTTTGGGGCTCAAGGGCCGCACGCGCGGCGACGCGGTCGTCAGCACGCTGCACGGCAACTTCATCGTCAACCGCGGCAAGGCCACGGCGGCGGACGTGCTCGGGCTGATGGACGAGTTGCGCAGCGAAGTCGCCGAACGCAGTGGGATCGTGCTCGAGAGCGAGTGGCGCATCTGGCGCGCGGGCGACGTGCGCTCCGCCGCCGTCTGATCCGCCAGCCAGCCCAAGGCGCGCGCCCGGTTCCGTTCCTGAGACGTTCGAGAAAAGAACCGTTAACCTCCGGGCGAAAGCCGCCGACAACTTGTGCAGGCCGCCGCAGGCCTCACTGGAGCCCGCTCCGGCGTCTTCTCCCCACCCTCTTCTTCCACCGATTCCCCTATCGGTACTGCCGGAGAACGAGGCTCGTCGAGACTTGCGGCGGCCGTTACTCTTTTCCGCCTCGACGATCGCGCTGGGCCGCGATCGCGCCGCGGCACATCAGGTGGATGCGCTTCGGATCCAAGCGCCCGGACCGTTCGCCGCAGGTTGCGGCGAGAAGGCCCCGCGGGAAGACCTGCGGGAGAAGGACTGACATGGAAGCGAAGGCAAGCGGCCAGGCGGAAGCCGGCCCGTTCCCGCTCTCGACCCTGCGGCACTCGGTGTCGCACTTGATGGCTTCGGCGGTCGAGAAGCTGTACCCCGGCGCGAAGTTCGGCTTCGGCCCCGCCATCGAGCACGGGTTCTACTACGACCTCGATCTCCCCGAGCCGCTCGAGGACAAGGACCTGCGCAAGATCGAGAAGGAGATGGCGCGCATCGCCAAGCGCTCTCCCAAGCTCGAGTGCGAGACTCTGACGCGCGACGCGGCGCGCGAGCGCATGCGCGCCAAGGGGCAGAGCTACAAGGTCGAGGCCGTCGACCTGATCCCCGAAGCTGAAGCGATCACCTTCTATCGCCACGGCGATTGGGAGGATCTGTGCGAAGGGCCGCACATCGACCGGCTCGACCGCAACTTCGCCTTCAAGCTGCTCAACATCGCCGGCGCGTACTGGCGCGGCGACGAGAAGCGGCCGATGCTGCAGCGCATCTACGGCACCGCGTTCTGGAGCCAGGAGGAGCTCGACAAGCACCTCGCGTGGCTCGAAGAGATCAAGCAGCGCGACCACCGCAAGCTCGGCACCGAACTCGACCTGTTCACCACCCACCAAGAGGCGGGTGGGGGCTTGGTGTTCTGGCACCCGCACCTGGGCGCCGTGCGTCGTTCACTCGAGGACTTCCTCGCCAAGGAGCACACCCGGCGCGGCTATGAGTTCGTGTTCACGCCGCACGTGATGCGCGAGCACCTGTTCTCGATCTCCGGTCACCTCGAGAACTACGGCGAGATGATGTACGACAACTTCGGCATCGAAGACGTCAAGTACCGCGTCAAGCCGATGAACTGCCCCGGCCACGTGATGATCTACAAGAGCCGGGCGCACAGCTACCGCGACCTGCCGATCCGCTTCGCCGAGCTCGGCACTGTGTACCGCTTCGAGCGCTCCGGCGTCTTGCACGGAATGATGCGCGTGCGGGGCTTCACGCAAGACGACGCGCACATCTTCTGCACTCCCGATCAGCTCGAAAAAGAGATCGCGGGCGTGCTCGAGCTCGTGCACGTCGTGCTCGAAACCTTCGGCTACTCGTACACCGCGTACCTCGCGACGCGGCCCGAGAAGGCCATCGGCGAGCCCGAGATCTGGGAGCGCGCGATCGCGGCCTTGAAGCGCGGCGCCGAGCTGCGCGGACTGCCGCTCGAGCTCGACGAAGGCGGCGGCGCGTTCTACGGGCCCAAGATCGACTTCAAGATCAAGGACTCGCTCGGCCGCGAGTGGCAGATGTCGACCGTGCAGTGCGACTTCAACCTGCCCGAGCGCTTCGACATCCACTTCATGGACTCTGACGGACGCCAAAAGCGCCCGATCATGATCCACCGCGCGATCCTCGGCTCGATGGAGCGCTTCATCGGCGGCTTGATCGAGCACTTCGGCGGCAAGTTCCCGCTGTGGTGCGCGCCCAAGCAGGTCGCGCTGATCCCGATCCGCGAGGAGCACGCGCCCTACGTGCAAAAGCTCGAAGAGGTGCTGCGCCAAGACCTCTTCCGCGTCGCGCTCATGGATTCACCGGGCCACATGAACAACAAGATCAAGGACGCCCAACAGCTCCAGATCCCGTTCATGCTGATCGCCGGCGACCGCGAGGCGGCCGAGAACACCGTCGCGGTGCGCAAGCGCGGCACGCGCGAGCAGGTCGTGATGCCCTTCGACGAGTTCCATGCGCTGATCCGCAAGCTGCGCGACTCGAGGGCGATCTCGATCGACTGAGCGGGTCGTTCCGATCCTCAAGCGTTAGCGCCAGCCGCCTCGCAGCGGCTGGCGTGCTTTTGGGGGGCCACCGCCAGCTGGTGCGGGGCGCGTCCCTTGGGGCGGACGCGGGCGAAGCACTCGGTGCGGCCGCCGGGCGCGGCCCGGAGGGTCGGACTCGAGCTCAAGCGTCTGCCACAACAACCCGCGATGCAGGATTTCGCGTTTACGCGGGCACATGCGGAATGCCATTTCGAATCCGTCAGAGCGCGTCCACGGCGATCGCCCGGACCTTCCAAAGTGCTGTCCGCGCCGGAGCGACGCTGCTTCCGCTGCTCGCCGTCCTCGGCCCGCGGCGATCGGGCGAGTCTACGTAGTGCGCCCAGGCCTTCGCGGACAAGACGCTTGTGTCGCTCGAGTCGATCGAAGCGCGCGAGCAGGCGCTCGAGGATCCGGTCGGATTCTCTGCGCGTGACTCGAGGGGCGCGATTGTCGACGAGGCGCAGCGCGCGCCGGATCTTGACCTGAGCCGTGAACGCCTGAATGCGCCCTTCACCGCCCCGCAGTGCGAGCCGAGTGTGCCCGGAAGCGTTCGATATCCGCAGCTCGCGGCGGGCGATCGGCGCTCAGCACTGCCCTCGTGCCACGCGAACCTTCGACTGGCGGGACCGAGTGCGCCGCACAGCGCGTTCGCGCTCGGTGAGTCGCGCAATTCACGGGCCTGGCGTATCCTCGCGTACGGCGGACATCCAGCTCTCCGGGAGGGGCCTTTGAGCCTGACCACATATCGCGCGCTGGCCGTTTTCTCGCTCGTTCCGCTGGCGCATGCGCAGACTCCGACGACGTACTGCACGGCGGGCACGACCGTTCAAGGATGCGTGCCTGCGATCTCGGGCGTTGGCGCTCCCAGTGCTCTCGTCACCAGCGGCTTCGACATCGTCGTGGACAACGTCCCGACGCAGCGCATGGGGCTGATCTTCTACGGGCTCAACTCGATCCCGACGCCCCAGCCCTGGTCGCTCGGAAGCTCGAGCTATCTGTGCATCTACTACCCGGTGAATCGCACTGGCGCGCAAAGCTCGGGTGGTTCGCTCGGGCCCTGCGACGGCGAACTGCGAGTCGACTTCAACGCCTGGCGCGCGGCGAACCCGACAGCGCTGGGTGCGCCGTTTTCGGGCGGGCAAGTGCTCCACGCGCAGGGCTGGTTCCGCGATCCCGGGGCAGCGAAACAGACCAACCTGTCCGATGCGCTTCGATTCACGCTGTTCCCGCCCAACCTCTTGCCGTGCGTGTCGGCGATTCCTGGACTAGTTGTGATTCCGGCGGGGACATTCACGCAGGGATCGAACGCGCCGGATGGCCCGCCGTACTACGGCCAGTGGGACGACCCTGTCGTCCGGCAAGTGACGATCAGCTACTGCTTCTGGATGGGGGCGACGGAAGTCACGCAGGCGCAGTACTCGTCGCTGATGGGAACGGACCCGTCGGCTTTCCCGGGCCCGAACAGCCCGGTCGAGCAGGTGTCGTGGGTCAACGCGCAGGCCTACTGCGCCGCCCTCACGGCGCAGCAGGCCGCGCTGGGCAACGTGCCGCCGGGGTACCAGTACCGCCTACCGACGGAAGCGGAGTGGGAGTATGCGTGCCGCGCGGGAACGACGACGGAGTACAACGTCGGCAGCGTGCTGTTCTGCAACCAGGCGAAGTTCTCGTACTCGTCCCACTCGAACTCGAGTTGCAACTCTGGTTCCACCGTTCAGGTGGCGAGCTACGCAATGAACGCGTGGGGTCTGTACGACATGCACGGCAACGTGTCGGAGTGGTGCATCGACTCGCACGCGGGATACTCTGCCGGCGCGTTCACGGATCCTTTCATCACCGGCGGCACCTACCGGGTCCGCCGCGGCGGCGGCTTCGCCAGCTCGTTCAACTGTCGCTCCGCGTACCGGGACGCCGACTTCCCAAGCTACACGAGCGGCCACGTCGGGTTCCGGGTTGTCCTCGCCCCGATTCTCGTCCCGTGAGCGAGCGAGGCGCGGTCTGAGGCGGCGGCACGGAGCGCGAAGCGCCGCGCACTCCGTGGCGCGGCGTGCATCGGAGAAGGGCCTCCGTTGGCGCGGCTTCGCGAGCGTCAGCGCTGCGTCCCCTCGAGCAAGCGCACTTTGACGGTCCGGCCTTTGACCTTGCCCTGCGAGAGCTTCTGGAGCGCGAGCCGCGCGATCGAGCGCTCGACCGCGACGTAGGTCGAGTGCTCGTTGATGTGGATCTTGCCGACCTGACTTGCGCTGAAACCTGCGCTGCCGGTGAGCGCGCCGAGCACATCGCCCGCGCGCATCTTCTCGCGCCGGCCGCCGAGAATCTGCAGCGTCGCCATCGGCGGCACGAGCGGCGTTCGGGCGCCGGTGCGGCGCGGCGGGAGGTTCGCCCACTCGAACTTCACGCCGTGGGCTTCTTCGATGCGCTCGACGAAGATGCGCTCGCGCCGGCTCGCGAGGCTGAAAGCCCAGCCCTCGGCGTCGACGCGGCCCGTGCGGCCGATGCGATGCGTGTGGACTTTCGGATCGGGCGTGATGTCGACGTTGATGACGGCTTCGAGCTCGGCGATGTCGAGCCCACGCGCGGCGACATCGGTGGCGACGAGCACCGAGCAACTGCGGCCCGCGAACTGAACGAGCACCTGGTCGCGTTCGATCTGCTCGAGCTCTCCGTGCAGCGCCAGGGCGACGAAGCCGTGCGCCTCGAGCGTCGCGAGCAAGTCGCGACACTGCTCGCGCGTGTTGCAGAAGGCGAGCGTGCTCACCGGCCTGTGCTTGTCGAGCAGAAGCGCTACCGCGTCCAGGCGCTCTTCTTCGTCGACCTTGTAGAACAACTGGCGGATCTTGGTCGGCGCGTGCTGCTCGGGCAGCTTCACGTCGACGGGTTCGCGCAGGAACTGGCGGCTCAACTGCGCGATGCCGTCGGGGTAGGTCGCGGAGAACAGAAGCGTCTGGCGCTCGGTCGGGCAGGTGCGCGCGAGCTTCTCGATGTCGTCGTAGAAGCCCATGTCGAGCATGCGGTCGGCTTCGTCGAACACGAGCGTGCGCAGCGCGTCGAGCTTCAAGCTCTCGCGCCGCACGAGGTCGAGCAAGCGCCCCGGCGTGCCGACCACCACGTGCGCGCCGTACTCCAGGCTGGTCATCTGCGCGCGCGCGGGCGTTCCGCCGCACAGCGTGATGACCTTGAGGTTCTCCTCCGTGCGCGCGAGGCGCCGCAGCTCCTGCGCGACCTGTTCGGCGAGCTCGCGAGTCGGGCACAACACGAGCGCTTGCACGTTCGTATTGCGCAGGTCGAGCCTCGAGAGCAGCACCAGGCCGAAGGCCGCCGTCTTTCCGCTTCCGGTCTTCGCTTGGGCGATCAAGTCGCGCCCGGCGAGCCCCACCGGCAAGCTCGCTGCTTGGATCGGCGTCATCGTGCCGTAGCCCAGCTGCGCCAGGTTCGCGAGCGTGGCCGGAGAGAGCGGGAGGGAGCTGAACTGCAGTTCGGGGGCGGTCTGTTCCATGGAGGACAATGCACGGTACGACGCGCGAGCTCGTTTGCGTCGTGCGCTCTCTAAGTCCACGCGCGACGCTCACCCGTGCTTCGGGCGAGCGAGCGCGCCGACGAGCGCGTCCACCGTCGCGTCGGTCGAGATCAGCTCGCGATAACCGAAATCGCGCTGCGCCGGAGCCATGTCGTAGGAATGCGACGTGCCCAGCTGCAGCGCGACGAAGCGCGTCAGCGGAGGTTCGCTGGCGCGGCCGGTGAGCTTCCACAGCGTCTCGCACGTCGCGCCGAGCGCGTACGCGCTGCGCAGCGAGAGCGAGCGGCGCACCGGCGGCAGGTCGAAGCGCGCGAGCAGCGCGTCGATCCAGGGCCAGAGTTTCACGGGCTGTTCCTGGCCGATGAAGTACGCGCGGCCAGCGTGCGGAGCGCCGATTTCGAGCGCGTCAGCGGCGAGCAAGTGCGCGTGCGCGGCGTTGTCGACGGCGCACAGCGTGACCTCGTTCGAGCCGTCGCCGACGCGTACGAGTTTGCCGGCGCGCGCGCGCGCGAGCAGCCGCGGGATCAGGTGCGGATCACCGGGTCCGAAGATCAAGTGCGGGCGCAGCGCGGTCGTCGCCAGACCCCAGCGGCCGTTGACCGAGAGCGCGAGCTTCTCGGCGTGTGCTTTCGTCTCGGGGTACGCGCACAGGTAGCGCTCGGGGTAGGGGAGATCGTTCGACGCGCGCAGGTGGTCCGCGCCGCCGAAGCACACGCTCGGGCTGCTGGTGAACACGAGCTTGCGCACGCGCCGCACCTCGCAGGCCGCGATGACATTCTCGGTCCCGGTGACGTTGCTCGCGACGTACTCGGCGCGCGGGCCCCACACGCCGGTCTTGGCGGCGGCGTGGAACACGCAGTCGACGCCCTTGAACGCGTGGCGCAGCGCTTCGCGGTCCGAAAGATCGAGCTGCACCACGCGCGCGCCCAGTTTCTCGAGCTCCGGCGCCGGCCGGCGTGTTCCGGCCAGCACGTCGTCGCCGCGCTGGCGCAGCGCGCGCACGATCGCGCTCCCGAGAAAGCCGTTGGCGCCGGTGACGAGCGCCTTCACTGCAGGCCCTCGGCGAAGCAGCACTCGCGACCGGAAAGTGGCGCCGCGTCGATTCGGAACGCCGCGGCGATGGAGCTCACGCTCATCGAAGCTGCTCCGCCGCCCAGCGCTTCAGCGCGCCGCGGTCGATCTTGGCGTTGTGGCGCACGTCGACAGGCAGTTCGCGCAGGAACAGGACGTGCTCGACGAGGGCGCCGAGCGGATGAGCGGCGCCAGTCGAGCGGATTTGCGCCGCGAAGGTTTCGCGTTGCGCGTCCGAGTCCGGCCAAGCGCTCGCGTAGGGCTCGACGACGAGCACGGGACGCTCGCGCCCGCGCTCGCCGACGCCGACCAGCGCGCAGCGCGCGATGCTGGCTTGCGAGCGGAACACGTTTTCGACCGCGACCGGCCCAAACACCCCGAGCTCGGTCTCGAGCCGGTGCGATTTGCGGCCCTGGAACCAGATGGCGCCGCTCTCGTCCATGCGCACGAGATCGCCCATGCGATGCCAAACGCGCGCCCCGTCGCGAATCTTCGACGCTGCGGTGTGGTCGGGCTCGAAGGCGTACTCGCGTGTCACCTGCGGGCCGCTCAAGATGAGCTCGCCGAGCTCGCCGGGCTTCACGAGCAGCTCCTCGCGCCAGATCGGAATCGGCTCGTCGCGGATCGCGATCACGCGGGCCTCGCAGTTCGGCGCGAGTCGGCCAACGAAATTGCCCGCGCCGCTCGCCGTTCGCTCGCGCGCCGCGAGGATCTCGGCGCCGCTCGCGCTCGACACCGGAAGCGACTCGGTCGCGCCGTAGGGCGTGTGCACGTCGCCATCGGGGAGCATCGCGCGGCACTCCTCGACCATGCTCGGATGCACCGGTGCGCCGGCGATCATCAAGCGCTTGAGTCCGTGGAGCCTGACGCCGTTGCTCGCGCACCTCGGCGCCACGCGGCGCCAAATGGCCGGCGAACCGAAGCACTGCACCGCATGGTGCGCTTGGATCGCGAGCACGACCTCCTCGGGATTGGCGCGCGCCGGGTGCGAGAAGTCGATGCTCGGCAGGACGGTTGTCAGTCCGAGCGCAGGGCCGAACAGCGCGAAGGGCGCGAAGCAGGCGACGTCGACGTCGCCTTCGCGCATACCGTAGAGCTCCCGCAGCGCCGCGGTCTGCGCGACGCACATCGCATGCGTGTAGACGACGCCCTTTGCGGGCCCTGTGCTGCCCGAGGTGAACAGGATCGCCGCGGGATCGTCGCCGGACGTCGGCGCTGGCTCGAATGCGCCATCGTCCTCGTCCACGAGGTCGCGCAGTGGTGTGGCGCCGAGAGCGAAACGGTCGACGGTCAGGCTGACCTCGACGGTGCGGAACGCGCGCGGGAAAACGAGCTGGAGCGCACACGCGGCTGCGATGCCCACGAAGCCGCGCGGTGCAATGCGCTCGACGCACGCAAGCACGCCCTTGCGGCCCATCGCCGGATCGATGAGCGCGGGAACTGCGCCCGAACGCATCAGCGCGAAGAGCAGCGCCACCCACTCGGGCCCTGGCCTGACGAATACCAGCACGCGGTCGCCGCGTGCGAGGCCCGCGCGGCGCAGCGCGTGAGCCACGAGATCGATGCGGCGCTCCAGCTGGGCGAACGATGTCCTGCGCCAGGTGCGTCGTTCGGGCGTGATCAGCGCGGTCTGCTCGGGCGCACGGCGCGCTTGCGCTCGTACGAGGCTCGAGACGTTGAGAAGCTCGCTCACGACTTCAGCGGCTGCGCCGCGAGGAATTCGGCGATCCAACGCGCGACGTTTTCGGGCTCGTCCTCGCTCACCCAATGCCCGGCCTTCTCGGCGACGTGCACCTGGGCCTTGGGAAAGCGCGCACGCCACTGCTCGAGGTACCAGGGCGTGAAGCACCAGTCGCGCAGGCCCCAGATCACGCACATCGGCTTGCCCGAGAGCTTCGGCAGATCGTGCTCGATCTTCTCCAGCGTCGCGTAGCTCTTGTGCGAGCGCGAGAGCGGAATGTCCTCGACGAAACGATGCGTCGCGATGCGCTCGCGCCAGTTCGAGTAGGGCGCGAGCATGCCGGCGGCGATCTCTCCGCGCAGTCCGCCGCGCTGTTCCGTCGCCATCACACGCGCCGCTCCGGCGAAGGCGTTGAAGCCGCGCACGACCAGTTCGCCCAGGATCGGCGTGCGGCACACGCGGATGCGCAGCGGCGCTTCGCCGCCGGTGAAGGCCGCGGTGTTCATCACGACGAGCCGTGCGATGCGCTCGGGGAAACGGGTCGCCAGGCCCATGCCGATCGCGCCGCCCCAGTCGTGCATCACGAGCGTGATGTTGCGCAGGTCCAGGCTCTCGACCAGCGCGACGAGGTTCGCGACGTGCTCCTCGAGCGTGTAGTCGTACTCCTGCGGTTTGTCGGACCAGCCGCAGCCGATGTGGTCCGGTGCGACGCAGCGCCGCTCGCTCGAAAAGCGCGTGATCAGTCGCCGCCAGAGGAACGACCAGGTCGGATTGCCGTGCACGAAGACGAGCGGCTCGGCGGCGCGCGGTCCTTCGTCGACGTAGTGCAGCGCGAGCGGGCCGAGCTCGAGAAAGTGCGGCGCGAAGGGATATTCGCGCGCGAAGGGCCGCGTGCGCTCGATCGCGCGCCGCGCGCGCTCCAGCGAAGCGCTCAACCGTGCTCCTCGGCGGCGCTGGAGATCGGCGAGCGCACCGTGAGCCACACAGGCTCGGCGCCGTCCGCGCGGCTGACAGAGACGACGAACTGCGGCTCCACGAGCTGGCGCACCTGGCGCTCCACGCCGTCGCAGACGACGCGGAGCACATCGGCGCTTTCCAGCGCGACGATGCGGCAGCGCTCGAGGCCTCCCAGGCCGACGCCCAGTTCCTTGAGCACGGCTTCTTTCGCCGTCCAGGCGCGCAGGAACATCTGCGGCGTGAGTTCGCCCAGCAGTGCAAGTTCTCCGACGCTCAGCACGCGCTCGACCACTTCGGCGCGCGCGTCGCGCTGGCTCTCGACGTCGACGCCGACGCGCTGCTCGCACACGACGCCGGCCACGAAGCGCTCGCAATGGCTCACGGACCAGTTCCAGCCTTGGTAGGGCAGCGGCACGTCGTTCGCGTCCTTCTCGAAGCGCAGCGGCGGAGCGAGCGCCGCTTGAGCCGAGAGCCGCGCGGCGCGGCGCGCGTGCTCGGATTGAAGCAGGACGCGCGTGCGACCGCGCGCGGGTTCGTTCGGCAGCGGAGCGACGGCGACGAAGAGTTTGGCGGAGTTCGTCATGGCGCTGGCGGCGCCTGCGAAAAGCGGCGCACGATCTCCTTGTCGAAGAAGTTGAAGCCCATACCCGCGTCGACCACGACGCCTTGGCCGTTGATTCCGCTCGAACGCTCGGAGAGCAGGAACGCAGCTGTGTTCGCGACTTCGTCGGTCTTGAGCGCGCCGTGGCGCAGCGTCGCTCCTTCGGCGAACAGGTAGTTGTCCATGTAGCCCGGAATGCCGGCCGAGGCCGAGGTCTTGAGCGGGCCCGCTTTGACGGCGTTGAAGCGCACATCGCGCTCGGCGAAGGACTTGGCCAGGAACACCACCGCGGCGTCGAGCGCGGCCTTGACCGGCGCCATGTAGCCGTAGCTCTCGGCCGCCATGGTCGTGGTCGAGATCGAGATCGTCACGACCGACGCGGGGCGCGCGAAGTGCGGCTTGAAGGCGTTGGCGAGCGCGACGAGCGAGAAGCACGACACATCGACCGCTTGGAGAAAGTCGGCGCGCGCGGTTTCGTCGAACGGCACGAGTCCACGCGAGTAGTTGGCGAAGGCGATCGAGTGGACCAGTCCGTAAACCGGGCCGTGCGCAGCGCCGATCGCGGCGGCTGCGGCTTCGATCTGCGCGGCGTGCTCGACGTCGCAGACGAAAATCGGCGCCGGCGCGAGCAGCTTTTCGAGCTCGGCCCTGCGCGCGTCGCTGCGCACCATGTGCACGACGTTCGCGCCGGCTTCGCGCAGCGTCTTGTGCACGAAGTAGGCCACGCTCTTCTTGTTGGCGACGCCGGCGACGACGACCGTCTTGCCCGCCAGGCCCAGGAAATCGGCCGGCGTGCTCATGCGCTCGCGCCGCCCGTCACCGCAACCACGAGCTTGGCGCGCAGCACCGTCTCGCCGCCGCAGGTGATCTTCACGTCGACGTAGCGGGCCGGCCCGACGCGCTCGTCGAGCTTGACTTCGCACTGCAGCGTCTCGCCGGGCCGCACCATGCGTTTGAAGCGCGCGTCGGCGATCTTCGTCAGCACGGGCGTCGCGCCGGCTTCGCGCGGATCGTTCGCGAACAAAATCGCCGAGCTCTGCGCCGCCATTTCGCACAGCAGCACGCCCGGCAGGATCGGGTTGCCCGGGTAGTGACCGCGGAAGAAGGGCGCGTCTTCCTTGGCGCGCCACTGCGTCAGCACGCGGCGCTCGTCGCGCTCGAGCACGGCGTCGACGAACAGGAACGGGTCGCGGTGGGGGAGCACCGCGTGCACGGCGTCGAGCTGGGCCTTGTCGTTCACGAGCGCGCCTCGAGGAGCGAGTGGAGTTGGCTGTCGACCTTGTTGGCCGTGATCACGCCGTAGTTCGCCGCTCCCAGCCAACCCGACATGATGATTCCGACCGAGCCGGAGTGGTGCAGCCCTTCGACGTGCTGCGGCAACTCCATGCTGTACTTGAGCCCTTCGAACTTGGTGCCGAAGGACGCTCCGCGCCAGTGCTGCGTGTAGAACTCGAAGGTGCGCGGCGTGGCGGCTTCGATGTGGTCGAGCTTGGCGCGCACGCCGGGCACGTAGCGCTCGAGGCACAGGAGCGTGTCGTCGATCAGGCGCTGCTTCTCGCGCGCATACGCGGCGTCGTCGAGCTGCGCCCAGTCGGCCCAGTTGGCGTTGGTGGAGCTCACAATCGCGTAGCGCTCCGAGCCCGGCCGCGTCTTGGGGTAGTAGAACGAGAACGTGCGCGATTCGCCGTGCAGGTCGCACAAGGCCGGCGAGTCGAAGGTCGGCCGCGTCGAAGTGAAGAGCAGGTCCGTGATCCACGGAAGCGTCTCGCCCTCGCGCACGCCCATGTAGACTTGGCAACTGGAGTTGTTGAGGCGCACGCCGTTCACGCCAGCCACGAATTCAGCCGGGAAATGCTGCTCGCCGACGAGCTTGAGGATCGTGTGCTTGAGGTTGGCGTTGGAGATCACCGCGCGCGCCGCGAGCAAACGGCCGTCGACGAGCACCCCGACGACGCGGCCCTGCTCCACGACGATCGATTCGACCTGTGCGTTGTTGAACAGCTCGACGCCGTTGCGTTCGAGCTCTGTCTTCATGGCTTTGACCAGGCCGTCCGTGCCGCCCGAGAAGGTGTACACGCCCTTCGACATGAAGTTCGAGAACACGATCGCGTAGGTGATCGCCGGATCGTCGAGCGTCGAGCCGTTGGCGTAGGCGATCGGCTCGAGCAGCAGGCGGTGGACGTCGTTGCGGCCCGGGAAGAAGCGCTCGAAGACGTCGGCGACCGTGTCGTTCGGATCGTCGTAGAAGTTCAAGGAGCGCAGGTAGTCGAAGAACTCCTGCACACGTTCGCGCGACTGGCCGAAGACGCTCACGAGCTTGTCGGTGAAGTCCTCGCGCGTGAAGGTCGTGTCGAAGCAGAACTGCGGGTTGTCGAAGCGGATGCCGTCGAGCTGCACGATGCGGCTGGCGATCTCGCTCGTCCAATAGCGCTTGCAGGTCTTCACCATCCCGACCGGGAAGCCGTGCAGCGAGATGTCGAAGGTGTGGCCGCCGCGGCGTTTGAACCACGTCGCCATGCCGCCGAAGTTGTAGTGCTGCTCGAGCAGCGCGACCTTGTAGCCGAGTTTGCCGAGCACGTTGGCGGCGGTGAGCCCGGCGAGGCCGCTGCCGACCACGATCAGGTCGTACGAGCCCTTCGCGTTCGCGACCGAACTCGTCGCGCGCGGCTTCTTGCCGTCGCTCGAGCCCTTGAAGTACTTGCGCTCGCTCATGGCGCGGCCTGCGGGGCCATCAACGTCCGATTCGCGATCAGGATCCCCGACAGCAGCGTGCCGACGATGCCGACCAGGCCCTGGTCCGTGCCGATCACGTGCACTCCGCGGACGGGGCCCGAGCCGTCGCGCGCCTTGCGGGGGCTGCCGTACACCGCGCCGCCGCGCTTGCCGGTGTAGCGCTCGATCGTGAGCGGCGTGAACGTGTCGCTCCAGCGCGTATGGAGGCGTGCGTCCGCGCCGAAGTGCGCGATTGCGCGTTGCACAGCGTCGTAGACCCGCGCCTTTTCGCTGCGGTACTGCTCGGGCCCGAGCGCCTTCCAGCGCGCGTAGTTCGCCATCACCGTCGCGCGCAGGCAGCCCTCTTCGAGCGGAGTCTTGCTCGCGTAGTTGTTCGGGCAGGTGAGCACGCCGCTGCGCAGGTCGACGAGCTCGTCGGGGCAGGCGTATTCGAAGCGCTCTCCGTCGTTGAAGAACGTGATCGTGGCTTCGTGGCCGAGCTCGCGCGGCTCGCAGTCGAGCACCGTGGTCGTCTCGACGAACGTCAGGCGCCCGATGTCGCGCTCGTCGACCTCCAGACCGCACAGCTGGCGCGTCTCGGCGAGGCCAGCGGAGCTGAGCACGCACTCACTCTCGAGCAGCGTTCCGTCGTCGAGCTCGACCCCGCGCGCCGCGCCGGCCTCCGTGACGATGCGCTTCACGCCGCTCTTGGTCCGCAGCTCGCCGCCTTCGGTGCGCAGCCGCTCGCGCAGAACGTCGAGGATCAGCTTCACGCCGCCCTCGGGCCGCGCCATGCCCTCGACGTGGATGCTGCGGAACAGCACTCCGTAGTCGTTCCACGACATGTCGCGTTCGGTGGGGCAGCCGTAGTAGCTCGCGCCCGCCATCAACATTTCGATCAGCAACGGATCGCGGAAGAACTCGCCGAGCTTCGCGCGCGCGCTGGTCGCGAAGCCCTCGGGCGAGTCGTCGTTGAAGGTCGGCAGCGCGGTGAGCAGGCGCTCGAAAGCCGGTCCTTCCGCCGGGAAAACCCGCGCGATCTCCGAACGCAGCAGCTCGGGGTCGTTCGAATAGCGCAGGCGCACCAACTCGCCGCCGACGCGGAACACGGTCTGCGAGAAGCCCTGCGGCGCGAGCTCGAGCGCCTCGTAGGGGATGCGCAGTTGCCGCAGCAGGCGCGTCAGCGGCGCACCCGGCGTTCCGCGCGGGACGTAGTTCGTCAGCGCGTGCAACCCGGTGTCGAGCCGCCGTCCTTCGCGCTTGAAGAACGAGTTGAGCCCGCCCCACAGGTAGTGGCGCTCGAGCACGAGCGTGCGCTTGCCCATCTGGGCCAGCCGGATGCCTGCGGCCAGGCCGCTCATTCCGGCGCCGATGACGATCGCGTCGAAGCGCATGAGGGCTGGACGCGCGGGCGCGGTTCAGCGCGCCGCGGTCTGCACGAGCTGCTTGCCAGCCAGCTTCGGGCCGAGGTAATCGACGCAACCCTTGAGCGTGGCGAGCTGCATGTAGTCCTCTTCGGGGACCTGCACGCCGTAGCGCTTGCGCAGCTCCATCACGATGTCGAGGAAGTCCATCGAGTCGAGCTCGATCTGGTCGCGCAGGCGCACGTCGAGCGCTAGCCCAGAGAGATCCTCGTCGGGCGCGATGGTGGCGATGATGTCCTTGACGGCGATGACGACTTCTTCGTTGCTCATGGGAGGGGCGCCGTCCGGGGGTGGGGGACGGCGGTGTTCGCTTGGTTCAAGATGCAGTGCTAACTGCGGTAGCGCTCGACGACGACGGCCGAGTTGATGCCGAGCATCCCGAAGGACATGTTCAGCACGCGCTCGACGCGCGCGGGGCGGACCGGTTCGTTCAGGACGAGGTTGCGCACCTCGCAGGCGGGATCGAGTTCTTCGACGTTGATCGTCGGGTGCACCAGGCCGTCGTCGAAGCTGGGCAGGTTGCCGGCCAGCTCGAGCGCGCCGGCCGCGCCCATGGCGTGGCCGATGAAGCTCTTGGTGTTGTTCACGAAGGTCGCCGGGCTCGCGCCGAAAACGCGCCGGATCGCTTCGCACTCGACCTCGTCGCCCTGCGGCGTGCTGGTGGCGTGCGTGTTCAGGATGTCGATGTCCTCGGGCGCGAGTCCGCCGCTCGCGAGCGCGCCGCGCATGCAAGCTTCCTGCCCGTCGGAACTCGGCAGCACGAAATCGCTCGCGTCCGAGTTGACGTAGTAGCCCACGACCTCGCCATAGATTTTCGCGCCGCGCGCCAGCGCGTCGTCGAGGCGCTCGAGCGTGAACAACGCGCCGCCCTCGCTGACCACGATGCCGTTGCGCGTCTTGTCGAAGGGCCGCGACGCGCGCGCGGGCTCGTCGTGTTTGGCGAGCGCGCCTTGCGCGCGAAAGCTCGCGAAAATCCCGAAGGTGTGGATCGATTCGGACACGCCGCCGGCGAGCGCCAAGTCGACGATGCCGAGCTGGAGCATCTGCAGTCCGTGGATCAGGCCCAGGTTCCCGGCCGCGCAAGCGCCGCCGAGGCAGTAGCCAGGGCCGGTGATCCCGAGGTTGAGCGTGGTCTCGCCCGCGGGGTTGTTCGCCACCGTGCGCGGGTTGTGGTGGTGCGACCAGAACGAGAGGTCGAAGCCGTACTGCGCAACTTCGTGGATCTGGGTTTCGGTCTCGACGTTGCCGTGCTCGGTGATGCCGATGTAGACGCCGACGCGGTCGCGCGCGTGCGCGCCGATGCGCGCGTTCTCGGCCGCCAAGCCCGCATCCTTCAGCGCCTCGCGAGCGCAGTAGATCGCCACGGCGCCCGCCCGCGTTCCGCGGCGCGCTTCCTTGCGTTTTTGGTGGCGCAGCGGATCGAAGTTGCACACGCCGGCGAGCGTGTCGCCCACGTGGCGGATCGAGTAGTTGACGACGCCGGAGACGCCGTTCAGCAGGTTCCCGCGGTACTGCTGCAGGTCGTCGCCGTTGGGGCTGGTGAGCCCGACTCCGGTGATCACCACGCGCGGCAAATGCGGGCCGCGCGGCGCGAAACGACGCGTGCGTTCACGCACGGCGCGCCACCTTCTCACCGGACTTGCGCCTGCTCTTGGAGGGCGCGCGCGCAGCGGGGCTGGCGTTGAGCAACGGCGTCGAGCGCTGGATCGCAGTCTCGAGTCCACTGAGCGCACTGCGCCCGAGCAGTGCGCGACCGGGCATCACGACGCCGACCTTCAGCGCGGCGCTCACGGCCTTGTAGAGCAGGCTCTCGCTGTCATCGAGCGCGTTGGCGACGGCGCCGACCACCAGCTGCATCACCGCTTCGGCGATCTCGCAGGTCGAGATGATCGAACGCAGCGTGAGCACGCGCGGGTCGCGCTCACCGTGCTGCTCTTGCACGTAGGCGAGCATGCGCTGCGAGGCGACCTTGAACTGCTGGAAGACGACCTGTTCGCGGCGTCGGATAACCGTGGCGGCGATGGCGAGCGTGTTCGAGACCGGACCGTGCGACTGGCAGCGGCGTTCCGCGTCGAACTCGGAGGTGATCGCGCCCCACTCGGTGAGCTCGTGCAGCGCGGTGCTGGTCGCGCCCTGCGAGAGGTGCAGCGCCTCGCTGATCTCCTTCGCCGTCAGGCGGCGGTTCATCAGCACCAGCAGGCCCCAGATGCGTCCGTGGACGCGCTTGAAGCCGATGGTCTTGAAGAACAACTCGAACTGCGGGAGCTGCTGGGCGAGCGTGTCGTCCAACCCCTCGATCCGCGCCACGGGCCTGGGCGACGACGAAGACGAAGGGGAGGGGGGCATGTGAAGGCGAGACGTCGAGGAGGAGCGGCGGACAACCGAGCGCTTCAGAATGCCGAGTGATTTCAGATTTTTCAAATATCCGCGGGCGGCGCCCCGCGCCGCGCAGCGACCCGCGGATGCGCGCGCAACGGCGGGAGTGGCCCTGCTGCGCGACTGGGCGGGGATCCGCCGGAATCGGCGCGCGCCGGCGCCGTCTTGGGGCGAACTACGCGGGGCCGGCGCGCTCGCGGCGTGCGCCGTGCACCGGCGCCAGTGGGTGGATTCGAAAGTCCGCCGCAGATGTCAGGTGCTTCGGCGTTCCTGACAAGGCGCGAGGATCCCGGGCGACCTCACTTTTGTCGCCGAACCGGAGCAACGCTGCGGGGGGGCGGCGAGGCGCCTGAGATGTGCGGCGAAATCTCGAATCAACCCACTAGCGGCGGGCGGGACCCGCGACGCTGCTCAGTCCCGACAGGAACTCGCGCTCCGTCAGGCGGTTGTCGCCGTTGAGGTCCAGTGCGGCCAAAACGGCGCCCGCGCGCGTGGCCATCCCCGAACCCTCCTGCAGGCGCGCGAGTTCGGCGAGGGTCAGCGAGCCGTCGCGGTCGAGGTCGAGGCGCACGAAGTGCGGGATCGGCCCCACGACGCGCGGCACGCTCTTGGTCGCCCCGTAGGCCGCGTTGTTCGGCGTCACCGCGCCGAACAGCTCGACGACGTTGGTCGCGCCGCTGCGCCGCGCGCCGTCGCCGCCCAGGATGGCGGCGTCAGCCAGGTGTGCGAGGGTCGCCAGTTCTCCGTGCCCGAGGCGTCCGTCGCCGTCGCCGTCGAGCTTCTCGAGCACGCTGGCGGCCTCGAGTTCCGGCCGCTTCCAACGCTCGAGCAAGGTCTTGAGTTCGTCCACGTCGAGCGTGCCGTCGGCGTCGCGGTCGCACTCGTTGCGCATCGCCGCGGCGCTCGGCGCCTTGCTCCAATCCGCCCTCGGATCGGGCAGCGGCACGCGGAACGCGCCGGTCTGGGCGACGATCTCGTCGTAACGCACGACGAACTCGCGCAGCACGATGCGCCCGTCGCGGTCGCGGTCGTACAGCGCGAACTCGGCGCGGTCGATGCCCACCGAGGCGCGCGCCTCGGTGTACGAGAGCCAGCCGTTGTGGTCGTAGTCGATCGTCATGAACACCGGCCGCTGGAGCGCGCGCCACTCGAACGTGCCGCGCTCGACGCTGCTCGAGATCGTGCTGCCCAGGGACGCTTCCGAGTCCGCCGCTCGACTGCGGGCCTTCTCCGACTCGGTCAGCGCCAGGTCGATGCGCGCCAGCATCCTGCGGAACTCGTCCTCGGCCTGCTTGAGTTGCCCGCTCTTGGGGGCGGCGAGCGTTACCCCTGACGCGCCCGAACCTGACGCGCCCGAACCGGGCGTGAACGCCGTCGAGGTCACCGTCGGCGTCTTGGCGGCGCGTTGCCGCGCGCCACCCAGCGCACGAACTTCGCCGCGGCCGCGACCGCCGCGGCCGCGACCGCGCTGCGCGTGGGCGTCGGGCGCCAGCGCGAGCAGCGCCGCGAGCGTGATGACGGTGAGTTGGAGAGTGCGAGACAGCATGTTTTCTTGCCTGGGAACCTTAGCATCGGCGTGAGCCGGCTGCAGCGCAAGGGTTCGCGCCCCGCGCTCGTCCCCCGGTCGACAGAGCGGTCATGTCGCGCGTCCGCGCGCGCCGGGCTGCGCCCGCGAAGCTGATGTGGTGAGGCGAAGTTACGCGCCTTTGCGCCGTTTCTCGCGGCGGGGGCGCCGGACTAGGTTTTTTTCGGGAGCTTCCGGCGCGGGCTGCGGCCTGTTGGAGGCGCGGGCGTCGACCAGCGCCCAGGTGAAGACCTCGCTCACGTGCTCGACCAAACGGATCTCTAGCCGTTGGCGCACCTCGCGCGGCAACTGCAGCACGTCCTCGCTGTTGCGCGCCGGCACGATCACGGTGCGCAGCCCCGAGCGCAGCGCCGCGAGCAGCTTCTCGCGCAGTCCGCCCACGGGCAGCACGACGCCGTGCAGCGACATCTCGCCGGTCAGCGCGACGTCGTGCCGCACCGGCACGCCGGTGATCACGCTGATCAGGGACACGGCGATCGCTGTGCCGGCCGAGGGCCCGTCCTTGGGCGTTGCGCCGGAGGGGAAGTGCACGTGGATGTCGCGCGTCTCGAGCGCGTCCGCCGCGATCTCGAAGGCCGGCAGGCGCATGCGCACCCACGAGAGCGCGGTCTGAACCGATTCGCGCATCACCTCGCCGAGCGAGCCGGTCAGCGTCACGCGGCCCGCGCCCGGCGTGACGAGCGTTTCGATGGGCAGCAACGCGCCGCCGATGTTCGTCCAGGCGAGGCCGAGCACCACGCCGACGCGCGGTTCGTCGTGGTGCAGGAACGGGTCGCTCATCGGCGGCCCGAGCAGGCTGGTGAGCTGCGCCCGGTCGACGCGCAGGGCGCGGCGTTCGCTCAGCACGCTCACCGCCGCCTTGCGCGCCAGCGCGTCGATCGTGCGCTGCAGTTGGCGCACGCCGGGTTCGACTGCATAACTGCGCATCACGCGGACCAGCGCGGCCCGCGTGACCTGGAAGTCGTGCGGCGCCAGCCCCGCGGCTTCTCGGGCGCGCGGCAGGATGTGCTCGCGCGCGATGAGCAGCTTCTCCGCTTCGGTGTAGCTGCCGAAGTGCACCAACTCGAGCCGGTCGACGAGGGCGTGCGGCAGCGCGTCGAGCTCGTTGGCGGTGAGCAGGAACAGGCACTCCGAGAGGTCGAAAGGCACGCCCAAGTACGCGTCGGTGAACTCGCGCGCACCCTCGGGATCGACCAGCGTCAGCAGCGTGCGCGTGACGCGGTTCCAGCCTCCCCAGTGCGCCTTGTCGACCTCGTCGAGCAACACGACCGGATTGCGCACGCCGCTGCGCGCGACGGCGGCGAGCACTCGACCCGGTCCGCCGCCAGCGAGCGTGCGAGCGCGGCCCTCGAGCTCCTCGCCGTCCGCGGCGCCGCCCACGTGGATGTGTGCGAGTCGTCGTCCGAGCGCCTGCGCTACGGCGCGCGCCATGCTGGTTTTTCCCGTGCCGGGCGGGCCGACAAAGGCCAGCACGCCGCCGCGCGTCGAGCCGCTCAGCCGCCGCACAGCGAGGAACTCGGCCAGCCGCTCCTTCACCTCGTCGAGCCCGGTGAGCGCAAGGTCGAGCGTCGCCGCGACGCGCTGCGAATCGCCCGCGCTGGTGTCGGGGTCGCGCGTCGTGTTGCGCCAGGGCAGCTCGAGCACCCATTCGATCCACTCGCGGCTGCGCGCGAGGTCGCTCGGCCCGCCTTCGCCGCGTTCGAGGTGCTCGAGCTCACGTTGCACGGCGCGGCGCGCGGCGGCGGGCAGCTCGGCCGCCTCCAGGCGCCCGCGCAGTTCGCGCGCGAGCTGCGCCAGCGCGTCGCCGTCGCCGAGTTCGCCCTGGATCACGCTGAGCTGTTCGCGCAGCAGTCCGCGCCGCAGGCGTTCGTCGACCTTGTGCTGCAGCCCGCCGAGCACCTCGGCGCGCGCGATGTCGCGGCCGAGCAGGTCGCCCAGGTGCTCCAGGCGCGCGAGCACGTCCTGTTCGACGAGCAGTTCCGTGCGGTCGGCGTAGCTCAAGTGCAGGCGCGCCGCGGCGACGTCCGCGAAGCGCCCGGCCGCGCCCGTCTCGCTCGAGAGCATGCGCGCGAGCTCGGGCGAGCAACGCGGGTCGACGCGCGCGAGCTCGTGCGCGAGCGTGAGCACGCGCTCGACGCGCGGCGAGAGTTGCTGGTCGTCGTAGCTGCGCGCCGCAGGTTCCGCGGTGCTCGCGAGCAAACGCCCGTGCTCGAAGCGCA
>Ga0169931_10003066_pt1 | contig 26791 bp, 20 predicted proteins | sample Kivu_15m_20L_FD_129675 | JGI IMG/M metagenome (GOLD analysis project Ga0169931, IMG submission 129675) | Freshwater microbial communities from Lake Kivu, Western Province, Rwanda to study Microbial Dark Matter (Phase II) - Kivu_15m_20L... | ecosystem: Environmental > Aquatic > Freshwater > Lake...
GATTTCGAGTGCGAATGGACGGTGAGCCTTGGCGTTCTGCGGACTAGACTACAAAGGTGACACAAGAGCCCTAGTGAACAACTTGCAGTACTCTCGACGGCCTAACGAGGGTGCCTGGCACCAAGGATGGCACCAAGGATGGGGCCGCGGGCGGGGACAGCGCAGGATCGGCTTATACCATGGTAAACCGGCGCGCGGGTGCCGAGGGAATACGAAAACCACAGCTAACGTTGTCGACCATTTAAGGCGGACGGTAAGGCACGGCTCGAGGCCAACAAAGGTACCAGGCACCCAATTTGGCGCGCAATTTGGTCAGCCGTTTGGGAAAACCCGGGTGTGATGAGCGCCAAAACAATGCACACAATGCCACTGCGTAAAATTAGCGAGGAACGAACGACATACGGCACTGAACGGTACATTCTGGAAAATCTACTTAAGGTTCTGCCCTTCCCAGGGTGTACGGTACTACTCAAGGACTCGTGGATCGTTCAAACTGAGCGTTTTACCATTCCCTTCCTTACCCTCTGCCAAGGAGACCTCTTCATGGGACGCCCGGTCACACTTTTTACCGGTCAATGGGCTGACTTGCCACTGGAACAAATGGCTCGCATGACCAAGGATTTCGGATATGACGGAATTGAACTCGCCTGCTGGGGCGATCACTTTGAAGTGGATCGTGCTGTGAAAGAGGATGGATACTGTGCTGCCAAACGCCAGCAACTTGAAAAATATGACTTACAATGCCACGCGATCAGCGCTCATTTGGTCGGCCAAGCGGTGCTGGACATCATCGACTCGCGGCACAAAGCCATCCTGCCTCCCTATATTTGGGGCGATGGTGATCCAGCAGGCGTCAACAAACGCGCCATAGAAGAATTGAAGCAAACCGCTCGAGCCGCACAAAAGTTTGGTGTCGGTGTTGTGAACGGCTTCACAGGCTCCAGCATATGGCACCTTAATTATTCGTTCCCACCAGTGCCTCCCAAGATGATCGATGATGGCTTCAAACTGCTGGCCGAACGCTTCAACCCGATTCTAGATGTCTTCGGGGAATGCGGTATCAAGTTTGCCCTTGAAGTTCACCCAACCGAAATTGCTTTCGACCTGTACTCTGCCCAACGAGCATTAGAGGCTCTCGATTATCGTGAGGAATTCGGATTCAATTTCGACCCAAGCCACTTAATTTGGCAAGGTGTCGATCCTGTTGAATTTATTCGAGCTTTTCCAGATCGCATCTATCACGTGCACGTCAAGGATGCGATCACCAAACTCAATGGCAAGAGTGGCATCTTGGCAAGTCATTTGAACTTTGGCGATCCACGACGAGGCTGGGATTTCCGTTCGCCAGGTCGCGGTGCTGTTAACTTTGAAGAAATCATTCGAGCTTTGAACGATGTTGGCTATCAAGGTCCACTCTCGGTCGAGTGGGAAGACAGCGGTATGGACCGCGAGTTCGGTGCTCGAGAAGCGGCTGGATTTGTAAAACGCCTCGACTTCCAGCCAAGCAACCGTGCTTTCGATTCAGCTTTTGAAAAAGAATAGCTTGCAACAGTTGACTATTGCTTATGAGCAACCTCATTAACATCATCTTCAACGGTCATGACCGGCAGATTGAAGCCGGCATGACCGTGGAGCAACTTCTGAAAGATGCCGCCATCAATGGTCGCTTTGTGGCGATCGAACTGAACGGCGAAATTCTGCCGCGAGATCAACGAAATCAGCGGGCAATTCAGGCACGCGATGTGATTGAGGTCGTTACATTGGTCGGAGGTGGCTGAGCCAACTCAGTGCATTGCGAAAGATGTTGATATGAGTGAATCTTGGTCTGCGGTCGATACAGCCTCCAAGCAAACGGCCAATCTGCCGCTCAAAGTTGGTAAGTATTCTCTCGAAAGTCGTCTCATTGTAGGCTCAGGGCGATTCGATACCCCCGAGCTGATGCGCGATTCACTCGCCGCCTCAGGCTCGCAATGTGTTACGGTGGCTGTGCGGCGCGAGCGACTCTACGATCGACAAGGTAAGAATCTTCTGGAATACATTGATCCAGACAAGTATTTGCTCCTTCCCAACACCGCAGGCTGCTACAACGCCGCTGATGCAGTCCGTGTTGCCAAATTAGGACGAGAAATTTTGCGTTCACTGGAAAATCCAGGTGCGGACTGGGTCAAACTCGAAGTACTTGGCGATAGCAAGACTTTGCTGCCCGATCCGATCGCTACCGTTGAAGCGTGCAAAATGCTAGTCGATGATGGCTTTCAAGTTCTAGTCTACAGCAGTGATGACCCGATCGTAGCTCGGCGACTCAAAGACATCGGCGCAACATCCGTGATGCCCGCGGGGAGTCCTATCGGGTCAGGGCAGGGGATCCTCAATCCGAATAACCTCAGAATCATTCTGGAAAGCCTGAAAGCAGATGATCCCGATTATCCAGTCATCATTGACGCTGGCGTTGGAACGGCCAGCGATGTCGCTGTCGCCTTTGAACTCGGCGCAGACGGTGTACTTCTTAACTCAGCCATCGCCTACGCTCGTCATCCGATCTTGATGGCGGAAGCGATGAAGTTTGCCGCTATTTCGGGTCGCAAGGCCTACTTGGCTGGTCGAATGCCAAAGCGTTTGTACGCTCAAGCAAGCAGTCCGGAAGCAGGCATCATCACTTCGCGACCTTGGTGAAAACTATGCCACTGCGTGAAGTGCCAATCGATTTCGAAGTCGACGTGTTTCCAACCGAAGTCAATCAACTTTTGCTTGATGCCGATGAGCAAATTGAAGCCTTCTGGGACCTATTCAAACATCATAAGGTCCACCAATTTGTTGCCTCGGATTTCCGCTTGATCTGGGGAGCCATCGATTATATCAAACGCAACAATTTGGCCGATGGAAACAGTTTTTGTGAGTGGGGCTGCGGATTTGCCGTCATCGCTGCCCTCGCCTCGCTTGCTGGCTTTAATTCAGTCGGCATTGAAGCAGAAGATCCGTTGATCGACGAAGCTAAGAAATTACATCGACGTCACGCGGTGGATGTAGAACTTTGGCAAGGTAATTTCCTACCCCGGGGCTCCAAAACGCTGGCAGAGAAAGGTCGTGCGTACGTCTGCCTTCAAGCCGATCCGCCCCCTGCTTACGAAAAATATGATATGCAAGTTGACGACTTTTCTGTTATTTTCGTCTATCCTTTCCCAGGCGAAGAGTTTTATATGCAAGATGTTTTCGAGCGATTTGCGCGCCCCGGTGCCATACTTCTGATGTTCCTAGGACCATACCAAGTTGAAGCATACCGAAAAGTTAGCCATCGCTAACTTTTTTCTCCTTGTTCTTTTCTTACAGCGAGACCTTCATGGGAATATTCGATTTCTTTCGTCGCAAGAACACGGATCCTCATGCAGACGACTCCTCCCATGAAGACAATACGCCCATGTTCTGCTTTGTACTTGCCAAGAACTCGCCTGAAATCAGCGCCCCTAGGGCAAATGAAGTTGTGCGGCGAATATTGGGTAAAGATTATTCGATCGACCTGTCCGACGAGAACATCATTTCCGTCAACAAGGGTCCAGAAACCATCGGCTTCCTCGCTAGAATGCCCGCCCCCATTCCGAATGAAGAGGCAGAGAACCATGCGGAGGATAATTTCCTCTGGCCCAACGGACGCGAAGAAGTTGCCAAACATACCTGTCACATAATTGTGACCATAGCGGGAACAGGAGAATATTCATCGGTCGCAGCGGTAATCGGAATAGCGAGACTCGCTTTGCTCGCCCTAGAATTATACGATGGAATAGGCGTTTACTGGGGTAACGGTAGCATCTGCAATAATCGTGAAACCTTCGAAAGCCTCTGCGAAGATATCTCGGAAGAGCATGTACCTCTTCCAGCCATCATGCGGTTCCAGTTTGTATCCGATGATAACGATGAAGTTAGCCTTTATACACTTGGCATGAATCAATTCGGGCTTATGGAAATTGAAGTCGATCATTCCACAATGGAACTTAGTGACCTCTTTGAATATGTCTGCAACGTGGCCCACTATTTAGTGATGAGTGGCCCCGTCATCGACGATGGCGAAACAATCGGCGCGGATGAAAATGAAAAGATAACGGTTCGTCATCAACCAAGCATGATCGACAAGACTCGCAAGGTTTACAAGATCTTATTCGAGTGAATAACTTTTGTTTTTTCTTGTTAGCCAGTTCGTTGCTCGGACACTCGCAACATTCATCAAATATGCGTGTGATACATATCGCGCGGTGCGTCGATTTGGACCTGCCTTATGCCTCGGCCAAACTCCGGTGTGATTCGCATTTCATTTTGTCCGAGCCCCATATCCACTCTGACTTGATTGCATCGACGAGGTATTGCATGTGCTTCGAAAATGGCATGCAATTTTTCGAATCGTTGCAAGGCATTTGCCAGCAGGCCATCGAACTCAAACTCATGATCGAGCGAAACTCTATCCTCAGGCCTTTATCGGATGCAAATAGAAAAGTGAATTGCGTCCTCGAAACGTTATCAACATACAACCATGGAAAGGGCCATTGCAAACTTACCTCCTGACACGAGCCTGTTGTCGGCAAAACAGTTGGAACGGCTCTCCGTTACGGATAAAGATCCTGCAAGAACTCAAGGACTCGACTTTGACTGATTGGTTGAATTAAGACTCGAATTTGCTACCATTACAATCTCATCCCCGATGGTAAGGATTTTTTGACACCCTTCAACCAGCAGCTATCACGCATCAGTTCCATTTTCGAAAAGCTTTGTCTTTTAACAATTCGGCCTTGAGAAAGTTTTCGAAATTTTTTTCAAATGATAACAAAGTGGTTTTTCAAGTTCTTCAAGCTTGTTCGCTTCATGCGTCTAGGAGCGCCGCAGCCCTATGAATCGCTTACCCGACTTGACTCCAGAGGACTACTCGATCTACGAGTGGCAGATGTGGGTTTCAAGCTTCGGGGAATTGGGGCAACGTAAACTCAAAAATGCGTCGGTCCTGATCTCTCGCTGTGGCGGAGTGGGGGGAGTGGTTGCTCTGCAGCTTGCGGCGGCTGGAATCGGCAACATGATCATTGCCCATGCTGGTAACGTTCGTCACAGTGATCTAAATCGACAGTTGTTGATGACCCATGACTGGATCGGCAAGCCTCGATCCGAATCCATACAACGGCGTTTGACCGAATTTAATCCTCGTATGAAGCTGAAGGTTGTTGACCAGAATATCAGCGAAGATAACGCCGAGGAGTTGGTTTCTCAGGTCGATATCGTTGTCGATTGCGCTCCGTTGTTTCAGGAACGATTCGCCATGAATAGTCAATGCGTAGCACAACGAAAACCATTGGTAGAATGCGCGATGTATGAACTGGAAGCGCAGATCACCTCTATGCTCCCTGGGCAAACACCCTGCCTGCAATGCTTGTATCCTGAGGTACCCGCTATTTGGAAACGACAATTCCCTGTTTTTGGGGCTGTTGCTGGTACAATCGCTTGCTTGGCAGCAATGGAAACAATCAAAATCGTCGCACAAATAGGTCAGCCGCTATTTGGTAAATTGCTCAGATGCGATCTCAACTCCATGAGTTTCAAGACACTTCAAATTCAACGCCGAACAGACTGCAACTGCTGTTCTCATTTGTACTAACTGGGAACTCTGTGATGAAACATACATCCCCCACAATACGAGTTGTTTGGAGTATTCCCGCTATGCTTCGAGATATCTCCAGTGGCAAAGCAGATATCGAAATGGATATTCAGCCGGCAACTTACAAGCAAGCCTTTAACCATCTGATAGAGCTTTATCCAGGCTTCGCAGAACACTTCGATCCTGAATCTGCAAGACCTCGTTCGTATCTTTCCATTTTTCGTAACAGTGAACAGTTGACAGACTTTTCAGCGACAATATGCCTGCTAGATCTGGACGAGTTATTGATTGTCCCTGCGTTAGCCGGAGGATAGCGATGACCGCTACATTTAGTTCATCAGAGCAGGCTCGATATGAGCGGCATTTCATGCTTCCCGAGATTGGTGTGGTGGGACAAAGCCGACTCAAGGAAAGCTCCATCCTGCTCATTGGCTTGGGTGGTCTCGGTTCACCGTTAGCTATGTATTTAGCGGCCACCGGAATCGGTCGAATCGGCCTAGTTGATCCAGATCGGGTCGAATTCTCGAACTTACAGCGACAAATAATTCACACGACCAATAATGAAGGAATACTCAAAGTTGAATCCGCTGCTACTGCCATAAAAAATTTAAATCCCCATGTGGAAATAGAGTGTTTTCCAGTTCGATTCGACATCAACAACGCGGAGAAGCTAACAGCCAACTACGATTTAGTCATTGATGGAACAGACAACTTCGCCACTCGCTATCTTGTCAATGATATCGCTGTGATATTACATAAACCCAATATCTACGGATCCGTACTCCGTTTCGAAGGCCAAGCAACCGTTCTGAACTATAAAGACGGTCCCTGTTATCGGTGCATCTTCCCCACTCCGCCCCCCACCGGTTTGATCCCGAGTTGTGGTGAAGCAGGGGTCCTGGGAGTTTTGCCTGGCTTGGTTGGAATGATCCAGGCAACCGAAGCAATTAAGGTATTGTTAAACGCTCAATCAACGCTACATGGCCGTTTATTGTGCATCGATGCCTGGAAAATGAAATTTCGCGAATTAAACGTACGCCGCAACCCGCACTGCAGTATCTGTGGAGATAACCCGAGCATCACTACACTACAGGACGAGAACTACGGCAACTCTTGCGAGTTACCCAATCGCTCAGCACAACCAGCGTTCAGCAATTTGACGGTTCATGAATTCCGAGAGTTTCTCGATGTAGAGCGACCACATCTCCTACTCGATGTCCGCGAAGACTTTGAGTACCAAACATGCAACCTCGGTGGCATGCTCATTCCGCTATCAAAACTAAACGAACATCTCGATCGACTACCGAGAAACGAAATGATCGTAGTGCACTGCAAAGCGGGCGGTCGTTCGGCCAAAGCGGCAAAGCTACTGAGCGATCATGGGTTCCAGCAAGTTTATAATTTGGAAGGTGGTATATTGGCTTGGATCGAACAGATCGACCCAAGCCTCACCAAATACTGATTTGCTACAGCAACAATCATAAGATGGTTGTTTATTCTTTGATCTTTCGCAAGCGAATTCCACTGACAGAGGATTTTCCAGCGGTTGTATTGAATTGAATCCTGAGTGAATCTCCGACGACGACTTTTCGAAATAATAACCGCTTCACGGAAGTCTTCAAACCATCTTCAGATTTCAATTCTACATGCTCATTTTGGTCGCAGCCTTCCATTGAAACATCAAAGATGTTCTCGGAACTCTCCGACAATTTCGGCAGTGCAAAAATCAATTCGACGTCATAAATTTGTGTCTTATCGGGAGCCTTCGCCTCTTCAACTGCTGGTGGGCTACTTCCATCCTTCTCCTCCTGGCTCTTTTCGGATGCGCTACCTGGCGCTTTCAGTCGAAGTGTCATTTCCTTAACCCCTTCGAATCCAGATGATACGAGCCAAGGCATATCGGCCTCCGCATATCGAGATGAATGGTGCCGATACATCACCGCATCCACATTAAACTCGATCGAAAAAGGAGCCGATTCACCCGACTCATGAGGATATTCAATCCATAGGCAACCGTCGTCTGACCGACGATCTCCAGGGGCACCAAGGTTTATCGCAAGTGTCTCCAAGTCCCGCACATCCAGCTTGGAATTTACATCCGCATGAACACTCCACAACTCAACATCGGGAATATGTACCAACGCTAATGAGGTTTGATTCTGGTACGAGCAACTGCATGTTCGGCTGTAATCGGGAGCGTTGAGCACACCATTAGCCACGACGAGATTCGCCGTACAGCCGGAACGGAACCCACCAAAATTTCCTGTGCCCGATTCATCCTTTAAGTCATAATAGCCAGCAGCGCCTGAACGGAAAGTGAGCAAGTTTTCGCTGGCTATAATGCTATTGCATCCATAGGCTCGAGTCATCTTCCAAGGCTCATACTTACCAGTCAGTGGATTCTTGGTCATCTTCTGCTCGCCCGAAGCAATCTGGAAAGCGCCGGCAGATTCAGAATACGAATTGGTGTTGGTGATGATCAAATCATTATGCAAGACACATGGACCTGAGTATTTCAGGGTCTCTTTTTGCCAAACCACTTTGCCAGTCATCGCGTTATAAACGGCCATCCCTTGGCCTACTTCGTCCGCGAGACGATCGCTAGCAGATGCTCCAGCCTGTAGCAACATATTATGCTTTTCCGAAAAGCCGAGCCAAGTCCCAAAGATTTTGTCATTGATTTCCCAAACCGCTGAACCTGTTCGATGGTCCAATGCCACAATTCGATAGGAGGTGGGCAATTCCAAACCACGACGTTTCATCGCATCCTCGATGCGTCGCGGATTCTTATCTAAGCAAAAAATCTTGCCATCGCCGGCAACAATTCCATTGTGCCAGAAACTATGTTTGGCATCGACTCGCCATAAAAGGTCACCCGTAAAACGATTAAAACCAACCAAACCCAAACTCGCTGCGCGGTCTAAGCTTTTCGCACCGAAACCTGTTTTGGAAGCCTTGATGCTTTTTTCATCCTCAAACTCAAGTCCATGCCGGTCACGATATTTGGCAAATCCGATCCCGCCGATCAGCACATCGTTGTAAACCCCAATGAAGCCCCATTCTGAAGTATCACCATCGGAGTTTGGTGGTAAACGAATCTCGCTCAGATCACTACCAGATTGTGGGTCAATGATCTTACAGGTATCCCCGACGACCAGATAGATTCTTTCTTCGGTTACGACATAATTCGTGCCACGTCCATTCGCTCCAGGAATGTGGACTTGGTTGTACTTAGGATCAAGCGGAGTATCTTCGTAAGTAGCATCATAATAGACGTCATATGTGCCGAGGTTATCAAAGTTTCGTTTCCACAGCACGCGTCCGGTATAAACATCGCGCGCACTGAGACTGTTCATCCCCTCAATAAACAGTCGGCCGCCGACAACTTGTTCGGGTGGACCATGACCATGACGCGGAAGAACGTCAAGATTGCTGCTGGCGCCAAACCACAAGACACCTAACGGCAACTTTACGCGGCTATCATTCGATTTGATCGAGTTGGCTATGTCACCATATTGATGCGTCCAATCGGCTGCGCCTGGCAACTTTCCATTGCGGTATACAATCACCCCAAAATCAGAAATCTGAACGTCGGCCTGTTCTAAATTCAGCGAACGAATAGCATCCGCCAATGGTTCTATATTATCCTTCGCTAGGACGATCATCGCGCCACCATAGGGCCGGACAGTTGGATAGACAAATCGCAGCACTTCCTGCTTACCATCTTTGATTAAACCGTCGGATACAACCACTAAGTTTCCCGTATACTGCGGCCCTCGAAATTCTTGAGCATTCGCGCGAAAGAGCGAAATCTTACTCCCCCTTTCAAAAAGTTCCACTTGCCTACGCAGATCATCCACATCGCTGCTTGTTGGCACCACGATGGACCACTGCTCAAACGGGGTTACCTCGCAGATAGCTGCCAGTTGTTCCTTGCTGCACTCTCCAAACCAATAGGCATAACCTTGAGCGTCGCACCGACTCAATAGCCGATGCATATTCTGTCGTTCATCGAGCTGCGCAGAACTAATCCGTTCGGAGGTCAATTCGGCAATGGTAAAGTCCTTCTCCGAGGATGTCGCCAATTCGCTTGCAGCCCCTAATCCGAATGCGGTAATGCCGCCCAATTCATCCACAACGACTAAAGTTTGATTTGCAACCACAACGCGACTTATGGGATATCTTGAAGGAATGGTTTGGACAACTTCACCCTTTACCGATAAACCTGCGTCATTCGGTTGCAAGCGAATAATCTGCATCGCATGAAGCCCGGCAGCGACGAGATGATCCTTGACTAGTAACAAGTCTTGGGTTCCATCAGCTTCAATTTCGCCAAGCACTTCCCGCTCTTTGTCGCTAGACAGATTGGCTTGATAGATACGAATCACTTTTCGTTCACCTTTTTGTTCCGCCGAGTAGATCAGCTTGTCGGTAATGACAGGCTCGTTCGGAACAAACGCAGTCTTCAGTCCAGTTTCCAAATCAAATGCCCGCGTTCCCTTCACCCGAGTGTGCACATAAAAATGCTCTTTATCGGCCGATACGAAGGCTCCGCCGGTTCCTTTACCACCCGCGTTGATTTCAAAATATTTCAATTGTCCTGTTGCCCGATCAAAAACAGCCGGAACGCTACGTCCACCAGGCACAATCAGGTATTTGTCCGTTGCCACTAGAAAACCTTGTGGTGCAACGCCAGCGAAAGCTGGTGCGCTGTGAGGCTGCTTAATGTATTGCGAGCCTGTGCTGTCATTGATCCACTTTACGCTGCCGGTTTCAGCATCGAGCGCACAGACGAACGTTCCCATAAAGGGCCAAATACTACTGGCAAAGTAAACCGTATTGTCGCGAACGGTAGGCCCTCCGCGAGCGGGCCAAGCTGAGATCACTCGACGGTTTCCAATCACTTTTTGAGAATTTGGAGCAGGGGAGTACTTCCAAAGCAAACTCCCATCCGTTGCATTAAGCGAATAGAGAAAACCATCATCACTAACTACAAACAACTTTTGATTCCAGCCCACAGGAGCGAAGCGAATCGGACCTTCCGCAAAAAAAGTCCAAAGATACTTGCCCGTGAGAAGATCAAAGGCCATCAATTTGGATTCATCATTGAAGGCAACGAATATTTTTCCGTCCAGCACGATTGGCTCAAACTGCTTGTCGAAGGTCATAAGATCCAAATTGAGTGGATCGTCCCATACTTGCACGCGTGGCGTGAACCTTTTTTCCCATAGGATCGAAAACCCGCTGGGCAATGTGTTATCAGATGCATTCGAACGGTTGGTATCATATCGCCATTGCGGCCAATCTTCCGAACTTATACTGCAGACGGCTACGAAGTTCGCAATTATCAAGCCCAGCAAACAGATCAATTGCTTTTTCATTCGATCCTCGACAATGTTTATCATAGGTGATCTGCCAAACATCACTAGAAATCACTTCTTGCGTCCAGGAGGTATCTTCAGCAACTTGGGTTGGGCTCCAGTGCCGGGAATCGGTTGACTTATGAAAACTTCACCGACATTTTGCTCCCATGGGTGATGCAAGAGCAAATCAAAACCTGGATTTTGTTCCTTTACTTGGCACGAGCATGGACCGCAGATAAACTTCGAAGCGGCGCGTATCGTATCGCCATTGATACCCTTACCAACCAAAGCGTAAAGAACTAAGCCTCGACCGAAAACGGGAAATGCGATTGGCTCGTCAAATTCTCTTAAATCGGGCTCGCTGTTCAATAGACAATCGACGAGGAACTTTTCTTGAGGATCATTGCGATTCACACTCAGTACCGTGAAATCGACACGTAACTTGATCTTTACCTTATCTAAAATCTCCGGCTTGATCTCCATTTCCTCAGCGGATGGGAGCTTGAGCCACTCCTCGTCTAGTGCAAGTTGGGTTTCGATGGCCTGGACAGCTGCCTCATCTTTCGGCTTGTCTCCTGACTGAAGTACTACCCACACAGCAGATTGTCCGGCCGACAATCTAGAGGCGATTTCCTTTCGTACCGGTGAAGTTGTCATGCTTGACAAGGTATCCGTCTGCAAAGGTGCAGTGTAGGCAATATTTCCTCTTAAGTCCGATTTTTCGGGATAGTACGCAACAACGACACCTTTGTCGGCATCCATGCCTTTCCAGAGCTTGAGAAGTTCCGGAGCTAATGAATCATCCGCTTTCTTCCATTCAATCTGCAGCAGAGGCCCAGCCGAGTCGCCAGAGTTTCCGACGATTGCTTGTCTCTCCGCGTCATTCAACACCGATGGTGAAATGACAACGACAGGATAGGGCTCCGGATTCCATCGCTCTAACGCGTACCGAAACACGGGCACCTGACACGCGAAAAGCAGTGTAGCGCTCGCGCAAAACAAGAGTGCTACTGCCAAAATAAACCACCGCTGCTGAAGCATACCTAAATTTGATCTCATATCACGATCCGGCTATTAGGGCAAAAGAAAAGTAGCAAAACTTTATTACTCTGTTGCACTCGTGCCTTCGCTACTTTCTTCTCTTATGATTTCGATGGCTGCCATTTTCAATGGGGGAAGTTTGTCGTCGTACTTTGCGTCGAAAACAATTTTGTTATTCACTTCAATTCCTTTAAATTCACGCAGGATAACCACCGTTTTCCTATCGGGGACAGTGAGTGTCGAGGTGGTACCATCGACTGCAATATTTTGCCATCGGATGGGTAGACTCTTGACCGCGTCGACATCCGCATCAACAAAATAAAGCTTAACACTGTACTTCGCACCTTTTGGATCATCGGGACCAAGTAACTCGGCTTCGAAATGTTCCAGTTGTGTCGCGGCAGAAGCGAAAAGCCATGGGGTCATCGACTTTGGCAAATCAACGCTATCCTCATTATTGCTTACCCACTTGCCGCCGGGAGCCAACCTTGGCTGAATATCAAAGATAAACTCCAACCTACCGACCGAATGTGGTCGCGGAAAGCCGAGCCATTCCCGACGCTGTTCATCGAGTCTGTCACCTGGTCCCCCCAAGTTGATACCCAATCGTTTTACAGGAGTGTTCGGACCAACGGCACTTAAGATGCCCCACGCTGAATTGTCCGATTTAGGCTCCATCACCACTGTCGATGCAATCGAAAATTGACAAACGCACCCGGCGCTCGCCTCGGGAATCATTACCAGTCCATTTCCCGGAATCGCGTTAATCCAGCAACCAAGACGCTGCCCGGAAAAATGCTGTGTCCCAGAGTCTTTATACAGGTCATAGTAGCCAATAAAACCAGAACGGAAAAACATCATATTCGGAGTAGCAGTGATGATTCCGCAATGATGTCCTGGGCGACTAAATCGCCAGTCATCATTCTGCCCCGTCACCGGATGCTGACGCTGCTTCGGCATGCCGCTCTTTAGTTCAAATGCCCACGGCTCCGCATAAACATAGTCGCCGATCACTGCAGGACGATTCATGTAGTTCGCATTCTTGGACCATAACTGCTTACCGGTCGATGCTTCCAGAACAATGAGCTTCCGTTTTTCGAACTCGCCTGACAGAAACTGCTTCCAGTAATGGCCATTTGCGTTAGCTCCGCAGAGCAGCAAACAACCGTCCGAATAAATCACGGTAAGACTGCCGCCTCCAGCCGAAACGTTCGTCGTGTCCGTCACATCAACCGCTTGTTCCCAGATTTTCATGCCGGTCGCACGGTCCAGACAAACAGCCTTACGCATATCAAGCCTTTTCATTTCTTCTTCGGCTTTGGCGGCTGCTTCTCCGGTCAACTCTTTAAGCTCACCTTTATCGCGCAAATAGAGTTCTTGTCGTTCTTCGGAGCTTAGCGTGCTTTCAATAAAGAATACATGTTGAGCACTCATCGCAATGGTCGTATGCAAGATATTGTCGCCGCGGTAAATCCATTGCATCTCCTTGGAATCGATGTCGTACGCAAAGATCCCATCGGTCTGTGTCGAGACAGTAATCCCCCGACGTCTCATTTTCTCTTCCAACTCTTTGCGAATTGTACTGGTGCCAAACAACTGTCGTCCATCGATCGCAACATAAGCCCATGCGCGATCGATTCCATCGGGCGACTCAGGGGTCTTAAACGTATGCACCAACTCACCCGTAGCAGCATTCAGAATTTGGCAGGTATTGTTGATCGCCATGAAGAGCTTGTCATCGTTCGCACAGAGATTATGCGTTTCACGATTGTTGAATACGCCGGTTCGAATTGCCCCAGGATTTTCAAAACTCCACAGAAAATTACCGTTATAAGCATCGTAGGCCATGATGCTGTCCGTGCCCTGAATGAACATCCTTCCGTTGGTTGAAAGCGGTGCGCCTGCGGCCTCATGGCGATTGATCATCATGCTCGGACCTGGATCTCCATACCACAACACACCGAGTCCTTCCTTCACACGTAAATCATTTGACATCGAGGTGTTTGCCACGTTTCCATACTGATGTGTCCACTCTCCAGCACCTGGCAATTTTCCGCGGCGCAAGAATCCCAGCTCAGAATTAAGATTCAATTCACCCTCGTCGAGTTTGTACAACGAGGTGAGCCATGAATCAGTCTCTTGTTTGGCTACCTCACCGCCCGCATTTCGCCCAGCAACAGCAACACCCCCACATGGCTTCAGAAACCGGGCGATATCTTGCGGCTCGCACGGCCAAGTTCCATGGAGTAATTGGGATTCTGAGAGGATAAGATTCGCAAAATAATTCGACAAAGGCAAATTTTCATAGGGGAGATTCAAGACAGTTACACGCGTGGCATGTACTCCTCCCTTCTCATATAGACTTCTCAGACGTTCGCATTTTTGGGCATCGGGTTCAATACAATAGACGTTTAGTTGGCTCTGTCGGATCAACTCTAGCGCAAGCCGTCCTTCTTCAGCTCCGACTAACAAACAAAAACCACTACTATTCTGCCCCGTGAGCTGCAATACCTCAGCCGCCAATGCCTTGCCCCCTTGGGCTTTCTCATCTGCGGGAAAAGGATCGATATACGCTTCGGGCCATTTCACTACGCTGTCGACCTTGTCGGTTCGAAACGCATAAATGGTGCCTTCGTCTGTGCTGACCATCAAAGTGTTATCGTTTGCAGCTAAGCCCATCGCATTGCCGCGAACGTTGGTTTCCCACTTCGGTTCACCTGTTTGTCGATCCAGAGCAACGACTCGATCCTTACCACCGACGATTACGATGTCTTTCGTGGCGATCATTGTGCCATCTAGCGGGCAAGGATACTCCCAAATTACGCCAACACCCTTATACTCCTCGATTTTCTGCTCTGCTTCGGCAAGTTTTTCAGGTTCTTTGCGCAAATTGCGCGACTTCAAAAACCATTCTTGCTTGAGCTTGCTGGCCTGCGCATGTTCCTTGCGATCAACGCAGAACACTTTCTCACCATCTAACAAGTAGGCTCGATCGTCAGCCAAGACCATAAGACGACCTGATATGTAGCCTTCTCCAAGCTCGCCCGTGTTTTCATCCATCGCCAGAAAGTGATGGGGGCCACCTGCGTAAATCTGGCCGTCACCTAGAACTGCCTTTGTCCCACCTACCACTCCGCCTGCATCTGTGCGCCATGAGTACTTACGCTGAAAAATGATTTCACCCGTTGCTTTCGAAACGGCTACCGGCAAGGAGCGCCCTGAGGGCACAAATAATGTTGAATCATTGGCTAAGAGATAGCCTTGAGGCGACAAGTCATTTCTACCAGCATCGGCTTGGCTGATACGATCGTTCTTCCAAATGATCTTTCCTGACTTGGCATCCGCGGCACAGAGATAAACCTCTTCATGTGGAAAAACACCCGCGCCAAAAAAGGCCACCTCGCCATCGATTAGAACCCCAGTTCGCACTGGCCAACGAGAGATCAACTCACCACGAGCTAACAGTCGGTCATCTTTAGGACCCACGCGATACTTCCATATCAAATCGCCCGTATTGGCTTCAAGGCAATAAACAAAGCCATCATCAGAACCAAAATAGACATTGCCAAATGCAAAGGTCGGCGCGAGTCGAATCGGTCCCTCGGAGAAAAAACTCCACAACTCTTTGCCTGTTCGTTCGTCGCGACAATACAGCCGATGATCGACGGTACTTCCAAAATAGACTCGACCATTCACCAAGAGCATCTGAGGTGCTGCGTCGAAGGTTACACGAGGCAACATGATGTGCCCTTCGATCGGCGTCGTTCGCGAACCCGACCAAGCTTTTTCTGGCTTCGCTGACGATTGGTAGGTCCAACTGAGATGGAGATTGGGGCCAATAGAATTGGGGTGATAGCCGGTCCTTCCCTTATCGCCGAGATAACTCGTCCAATCTCCAGCGATCGCCAAAACGGGGTTACCAATCCCCCAAATCGTAAACAGGGCAACTAGCAGCCTAGCCATATCGATTGCTCCCAGCAAAACACATATTTCCGACCTCTACTCCACGCAGACGTGCTCTATTAGCCGGGTAGTTTAGCACTCTTTTGGTTCGGTTCACTCAAGAATTCCGAAGTTCATCGTTATTTAAAACTCGACTCGCTTTCATTCAGCAAAATATCCCATAACATAACGTCTCTGTAGCTCCGTCGGCATCAGTTTCGTAAATGGATTTGTGACTTGGGATTGCGAGGATTTAGCAAATGTCAAAACCACTGCTATTCATGATTTGCTCATTGTTCCTCGTAGCGGGTTTGATGTACTGGCTTTTCAATAATGATCGCTCGACTGGGCGGCCTATCATCCAAAACAAATCGCAACCAAACCCGACTGAGGGCACCAAATCCGGTGAGTCCGAGATTATCTTGCTGTGCGCGGCGAGCAACCAATCGGTCATTGAACAAATTCGAAAACAGTACGAAGAAGAGACCGGACGAAGAGTTTCCGTGCAATACGGCAACTCGCAATCACTCCTGGCTCAGCTGGAGATTTCTAAACGTGGTGACCTTTACCTACCCGCCGATGATAGCTTTCTTGACAACGCTAAAGGTAAGAAGCTCATAGAAGAGGTAATTCCTATTGCGACGATGCCAATCGGACTTGTCGTGAAAAGAGGAAATCCAAAGAGTATCAAGAGTTTGGCGGATCTCCAACGTTCTGATGTCCGTTTGGTACAAGCAGACCCTGAGGCGGCGGCAGTTACGAAAGTTGCACGATCAATTCTTGAGAAGTCAGGCCAGTGGGAATCGATCAAGGCCGCAACTAGGGCTTTTCGCTCGACCGTAACTGAAGTAGCGACTGATGTTCAGATTGCCGCTGCTGATGTTGGAATTGTCTACAGCCCTGTTTTGGTGCCGTTTCCTGAACTTGCGTTCGTTCCAATAGCAGAGTTTGAATCGGGGATCTCACAAGTTTCATTGGGCATAATTTCATCGACCAAGCAACCTGCCGCAGCACTACATTTCGCTCGCTATATCGCGGCGAGTGATCGCGGCTTGAAGAGCTATCAACAACAAGGATTTACGATCGGGGCAGGTGACTTATGGTCCGACCTTCCAGAGTTAACCATCTACGCAGGCTCGATGTTGCGACCTGCCATAGAGGATTCCATCATTGCCTTCGAAACTCGTGAGGGTGTGAAAGTCTCACGCTCTTACAACGGCTGTGGGATACTGGTGGCGCAAATGAAAGCGGGGCAGATTCCCGATGCATATTTTGCGTGTGATACCGAGTTTATGTCTCAAGTGACCGACCTCTTTCCCGAAGCGACCGAAGTTTCCCAAAATGAACTGGTCATCATGATTCCCAAAGGAAATCCTCACAAAATTGCCTCCTTGCGAGACTTGACGAAACCCGGCTTACGCGTTGGCATTGGCCATGAAAAGCAATGTGCGATGGGATGGATAACACAGAACACATTTCGCGAATCAGGGCTGCAACAAGAATTGATGTCGAACGTCACCGTACAAACACCCACGGGCGACATGCTGGTGAATCAATTGCGAACGGGATCCTTAGATGCTGCTGTCGCCTACCTAAGCAATGCGGCAGGTGCAGTAGAATTCCTAGATGCCGTTGAGATACAGGGCATCCCTTGCTCAACAGCCACACAACCTTGGAGTGTTGCCAAGAACTCAAAGTATCCTTTGTTGGCGGACAGACTCTTTCAACGTATCTGCTCTGCTGAAAGCCAAGATGTATTCGAAGCTGAAGGCTTTCAATGGCAGTTAGGGACCAAAAAGCTGAATCTCCCCAAAGCCACTGCGACACAGAGCACTAACGCACAATCTACGACCGAGGCGGCAGCGGGTGCCAAGGAATGAAAACACTGCGTCAAAACCACGCACGCCAGGTACGAGATGGAATCTTTTTTTTGGTGATGGGTGGACTCTCGTCTTCGTTCATCGCCTTGATCATCTTGTTGCTCATTGCGGACTTCACATTCACTTCGATCGCAGAATTCCGTACCGCGTTATCGAAACCCGAAATTCAAGCAGCCTTCAGACTCACCATGGCGAGTTGCACTGTGGCAGCGATCATGTCCGTGTGGGTTGCTGTACCCCTTGGCTATATCTTGTCGCGTTATCGGTTCTTTGGCCATCGACTCATCGATACCATTGTTGATATCCCAATCGTGCTTCCACCCTTGGTTTTAGGTTTAAGTTTGCTCATCTTGTTCCATCAACCCTTTCCTTTTTCCAATTGGATTGGCAAGGGATTCGTTCTGGATGAGTTTTTGCGGGAAACGCTACATTTTCCTGTTTCGTACAGTTGGCCTGCAGTGATACTTGCTCAATTCACGGTGTCTTGTGCATTTGCTGTGCGCACGATGCGAGTCACTTTCGACCAGATCGATTCACGGGCCGAAGACGTCGCTAGGACACTTGGCTGCTCTCGAGCAGGAGCATTTTTACGAATTGCGTTACCTCAAGCAACTCGTGGAATGATCACTGCGGGTACCATCGCTTGGGCTCGAGCCCTCGGGGAGTTTGGGCCTATTCTAGTCTTCGCAGGCTCAACGCGTTTTCGCACCGAAGTGCTGTCTACAACCGTCTTTCTGGAGCTAAGCGTTGGCCAATTAGATGCAGCAGTGGCTGTCTCGTTGTTAATGGTAGCCATGGCTGTCATCGTGCTTGTCTTACTGCGGGCGATTGGAGCAGGGCTTAACGGATGATCGAAGTTCAGAATCTAACCGTTCGGCAGGGCTCCTTCACACTGCCCAAGGTCTCTTTCAGAGTTGAACGCGGTCAGTATGCCGTCTTGATGGGTAAGTCAGGCACCGGCAAGACCACTATTCTTGAGGCAATTTGCGGTTTACGAAAAATCTCGGGCGGCAACATTCAGATTGATGATGTTGATGTAACCAACTGGTCCCCAGCCGATAGAAATGCTGGCTACATGCCACAAGATCTTGCCTTGTTCCCAACCCTAAACGTGCGAGAAAACTTGGAGTTTGCGCTAGACATCCGGTGGACCTCTCGCAAGAAAAGAGACGAAAGAGTTGCGTTTTTGGCAAACATGTTGGGGCTGGAACATCTGCTAAAACGACGAGTGCAGGGCCTAAGCGGAGGCGAAGCTCAACGAGTCGCTCTGGGACGTGCCCTCTCTTTTGAACCAAGTGCATTACTTCTCGACGAACCACTGAGCGCACTCGATGCTATCACGCGTTCCACTTCGCAAAAACTGCTCAAAGATATCAACCACCAAACCGGCGTTACCGTACTTCACGTAACACACAGCCAAGATGAAGCTGATGCGTTAGCCGACGTTTGCATACGCTTACCCGAGATTACTCCACCCAAATCATGAGCCCATCTTGGTTACCGCATTTATCGTCCTGATTCGTGGCGTCGTTGTGATCCATTTTTGTGACTAGACTACCCCAACCAACACTCTACCCATTGACACAACCATTTTGAATGGCGCATTTGACAGTGGATCGTGAGGGAAAAATATGTCTTTCAAATCGCTGGTTATCCTTAGTTGGTCCTGTTTCAGCCTGTTTCTTTCCCAGAATCTGGCTGCCGAGAAGCCCAACGTTTTATTCATCGCAGTGGATGACATGCGCTGTGATCTCGGTTGCTATGGGGTTAAACATGTCCACACCCCCAACATCGATCAGCTGGCTGAATCGGGCGTTCTTTTTCAGCGGGCTTACTGCCAACAAGCAGTCTGCAATCCGTCGCGAGTATCTTTAATGACCGGCTTGCGCCCTGACTCAACACGAGTTTGGGACTTGGTCACAGACTTTCGCACTACCATCCCCAACGCGGTTACCATTCCCCAGCAATTTCGAACGCACGGATATCGCGCGGTCGCGTTCGGCAAGATCTTTCATAATACGTTTCCCGATGATGTCTCGTGGGACGAACCCACTCACCAGGCTCAGAACGTTGCTCGCTATTCCGCAGCAAATCAAGAGAAACTTGCACAATTCAAAGCACAACTCCGTGAGAAAGGAAAGCCCCAAGATCTGATTGAACGACTGCGGGGCCCAGCCACTGAGATTCAAGAGCAACCCGATGAAATGAACTTCGACGGCCGCCAAACTCTCGATGCGATTGACAAGATGCAAGAATTGGCCCAACAAGACAAACCGTTCTTTCTATCGGTGGGCTATATTCGCCCACACCTTCCCTGGATAACACCGAAAAAGTACTGGGACTTGTATGAACGCGATAAAATCCCGTTAGCCAATAATCCTTTCCTCCCATTAGGCATGCCAGAAGTTGCCTTTAGTCAGCGTTCGATGGGTGGATTCTATGAGCTGCGTGGCTACATGGATTATCTTGACGCAACATCACCTTTCGATGCACCACTATCTGAAACGCAACAACGAGAATTGCGTCACGGCTATTACGCTTCTGTATCCTTTGTCGATGCACAAATTGGGCTGCTGCTAAAGTCGCTCCGCGATCTCCAGCTCGATCAAAACACCATCGTTGTTCTCTGGAGCGACCACGGTTGGAAACTGGGCGAACATCGCAGCTGGTGTAAACAAACCAATCTGGAAATCGATACTCATGCTCCACTAATCGTTCGCGTTCCTAATGTATCTAGCAACGGCAAAGCACTTTCACAATTGGTAGAGTTCATCGACATTTACCCCACACTTTGCGAGCTGGTAGGTATTGCACCGCCGGAAGCACTCGAGGGGAAAAGTTTCGCACCCCTTCTGCACGACTCGACTCTACCGCATAAGCCAGCCGCCATTAGTCAATTTCCTCGCAAACATCTGGGCCGAGACTATATGGGGTATGCGTTGCGAACGGAACGTTATCGCTACATCGAATGGCTCGATACGGAAACAGGAGAGCTCTACGCGCAAGAACTCTATGACCAAAACCAGGACCCGCATGAAAACGAAAATCTCGCAGCCGCCCCGACCAGTCAAGGCACAACAACGGATATTGCTCCACCTACTCGAGAGTTAATCTCAAATCTCAGCCAACAGCTATGGCAGACGATCCCGCGTCCAAAGTTCCCTTTAGTTTTGTCGAACTCGCCGAGCAATGAAAACCTTACAACTCATCAACTCACCTGGCATGCGGGGACAGAAATGAAACTTCCCGCTGCTAATCCGAAAGGCGCTTTCAAGCAAGCCACATTCACGAATGAAACCACAGAAACTGTTGAGCTTTGGTGGCAAGGTGCCGACGGCAGCGAGAAATCGTACGGCAAACTTGCGCCGGGCGAACGATTCAATATTCGGACTCGCCCAGGGGCCGTATGGGTCGTCAAAGACCGTTCACAAAAGAGGCTCGGCTTCTTTGTGATTGAGGAAAGCAACTCCGCTCGAGTTAGCGGCATCATTCCCGGACGATAACGGCACTATCTCGATGGCATAAAAAAAGCGAAGCAACGCTTATGCGTTACTTCGCCTGGAGAACCAAAACTTGGAGGAGAATCGGTTCAGGGACTAGCTGCAGCCCATGCTGTTTCCGCAGTTATGGCAGAGATAGCAGTTGCCGTTGCGAACCGTGATCGATCCACAATTATCGCAACTCGGTGCATCGCTTTGGAATCGAGCAAACTGTTCGCTGCGATTACCATGGGATGCACCACCACTTGGCGCGATAGCCACTCCAGCTCGCTCGAGCGTACTGGTATCAACCAGATTGCTGTTGAAACGGGCCGTTGTTTGATATTCTGTGGCCGCTACTTCGGCCGTATTGCCATTGACGGGCGACTTGCTAGTCTCCGCAGCCGGTTTCTTGTCCGCGACTGGAGCGGCGGGAGTTGGCTCAGCCGACTTCAGTTGCCCCATGCTCGCTTCACGATAACCAGCCAAGAAAGTGATACCAAGCCAACGGAAGATATAATCCACGACGCTCTTCGCGATGCGAATATCTGGGTTGGTTGTATGGCCCATCGGCTCAAAACGCGTATGGCTGAACTTATTGACCAATACTTCCAAAGGCACACCATACTGCAACGAGATGGAGATCGCCGTTCCGAAGCTGTCCATCAAACCGCCAATGGTCGAACCTTCCTTGGCCATGGTGATGAAGACTTCGCCAGGACGTCCGTCGGGATACAGGCCAACATTGATATAGCCTTCGTGACCGGCGATTGAGAACTTATGGGTGACCGACTGGCGTGTATCGGGCAAGCGTTCTCGTCGCGCCTTATACACAATTTTCTCGACAACCTTCGTTTCACCCTTGGCGGCCTTCTTGTCGGCTTCTGAAGTCGTATTAAGCGGTTGGCTCTGCTTGGAACCATCACGATAGATGGCGATCGCCTTCAGACCAAGTTCCCAACCCCAGAAGTACGCATCGGCAATATCCTTTGGAGTCACATCGTTGGGCATGTTGACGGTCTTCGAGATAGCCCCCGAGAGGAAAGGTTGAGCGGCGGCCATCATCAATACGTGAGCTTGCCATGGAATACTGCGAACACCATTAGCCGGTCGGAACGCACAATCAAATACGGAAAGATGCTCATCTTTCAATTCGGGGGCACCTTCGATCGTATCGCGTGCTTCCACATACTTGGTGATCGCATCGATCGCTTCTTTCGAATAGCCCATCGATTCCAATGCCATCGGCACAGTTCGGTTGGCGATTTTCATCGATCCACCACCCGCCAGTTGCTTGTACTTAACCAACGCAATGTCAGGCTCAATGCCCGTGGTGTCGCAATCCATCATGAAGCTGATGGTACCTGTGGGAGCTAACACGGTGGCCTGGGCATTGCGGAAACCGTTGACCTTACCGGAAGCCAATACACGATCCCACATGTTCCGCGCGGCGCTCTTGAGGTAAGCAGGTCCGGCGTCTTCAATTTTTTCCACAGCATCGCGATGCATTCTCATCACGTTCAACATTGGTTCACGGTTGGTTTCATATCCCGCAAATGGACCGACAACCGCAGCCATTTCAGCGCTGGCCAGATTCGCTGCTCCATGCAATAAAGCGGTAATCGAACCGCAAATACCGCGAGCCGCATCGGAATCATAGGCCAAGCCACCAGCCATCATTAGACTGCCGAGGTTGGAATACCCCAATCCCAACGGACGGAACAAATGACTGTTCAATGCAATACGATCGGTTGGGTAACTTGCATGATCGACCAAAACTTCCTGGGCAATAAGGAACAATCGACATGCGGCGGTGAAACGAGCAACATCGAACGTTCCATCTTCCAATCGGAACTTCATCAAGTTGATACTCGCCAAGTTGCAAGCGGTATCATCCAAGAACATATATTCCGAGCACGGATTGCTGGCGTTGATACGACCGCTCTTGGGACACGTGTGCCAGCGATTGATGGTGGTGTCATACTGCACGCCAGGATCGCCGCATTGCCAAGCGCACTCAGCCATACGATTCAAGATTTCGCGAGCTTCGTATTCCGGAGCATCACCGCCAGCCTTTTTGCTAACCCACTGCGTCTTCCACTTGCGGTTATCGCGAACAGCTTCCATGTACTCGTCTGTCACACGAACGGAAAGGTTCGCGTTCTGGAATAAGATCGAACTGTAAGCTTCGCCATTGAAGTTCGATTCGTAGCCACCCTTTTCAATTAGGACATGTGCCTTTTTCTCTTCCTTCCACTTGCATTCGATGAATTCCATAATGTCCGGATGCCAAACCTTCAAGGATTGCATCTTGGCCGCACGACGAGTCTTACCACCACTTTTGACAACAGCAGCGATTTGATCATAGACCCGCATGAAGGAGAGCGGTCCACTTGGCTTACCGCCACCGGAGAGCTTCTCGCGGCTCGAACGGATCGTCGAAAGGTCCGTACCGGTTCCCGAACCGAACTTAAAGAGCATCGCTTCGCTGGTCGCCAGCCGCATAATGTCCTCCATATTGTCGTCCACACTTTGGATAAAGCAGGCGCTTCCTTGTGGATACTCATATGGGTTTTCCGGTTGTGTTACCTCGCCGAGTTCGCGGTCAAAGTGCCAATTGCATTTCGCACCGGAAACACCGTACTGATGGAACAAACCAACGTTGAACCATACAGGCGAATTGAAGGAACCGTACTGATGCAAGCACAGCCAGCTCAGCTCGCGATAAAACCGCTCACCGTCCTCGGCCGAGTCAAAATAGCCATCGTTCATTCCCCAGTCGGTAATCGTGCGTGTTACCCGATGAATCAGCTGTTTGACGCTCTTTTCTCGCTGCTCAGTACCTGGCTCGCCGTAAAAATATTTGCTGACGACGACATTGGTTGCAAGCTGCGACCAAGACTTAGGAATCTCACAGTCGGTCTGCTCAAACAGAGCCTTGCCCGAATCATCTTTGATTGCCGCCTTGCGTGTTTCCCATTCGACGGTGGAAAACGGGCAAGAAACATCTTGAGGACAAAAGAGCGAATCGATCTTTAAACCCGCTCGATTGCCACGCAGACCCGTTGGAGCACTGCTGCCCGACTCCAACTTCTTGCCACGGTTCACCTCAATAGTTGCCATCCTCTTCAACTCCTTCAGTAGATAAGCTAATAATGAACAAGCGTTTAATGTACCGACGTAAAGTGTACTTAAGTACCTATTTTTGTCGTGCATCCAGCCATGATTCGGTTCGAATGCGTTCGAAAGCCATGCCGTGGCCAGAGAAAGATTCCAATCGTTCTCCCCGTCCCTATATTAGAAACCATACTACGGGTAGTGGTCTAGGTGAATTCGGGGTACTAGATATTGCGTGTGGAGGAGTTTACTGAAATCCTAGAGCATGTCAAACATTGTGGAAAGCGAGTCGCAAGATGTGGTCCTACTTGAGTTTCCGTCGCCACCGCATTTTGAGACCCAGTGACCCAAAAAATCGATAGAACGACCTAAATCGTGACGTGACAAAACTTTCCGTAATCCGACCGATCCGCAGTCATCACACGCCGAAAAAACAAAACTTTTTCATATTTCCTTAACCACCTTTGTGCGGGATCGAGCGGCCAAATTCCATGTCAGCGCATGAAAAAAGCTGCGGATTACGCCGCAGCTTTCCCAAACTACCAAAATACGTGGCAATCTAAAAGCGACAATTCTTGATAAAACAGCTGGTCGCCTCGGCAGTCTGCGGTCCCAGCGACCGTTTCCTGCTACATTAGGCGTTAACCCCACTCCCTGGTGACCTAACTGCCGGTTGCTTCGCCGAAGCTTGGCTTTTGAGCCTTCTGAGAAACGCGATCGTTCACGCCTACGAATTCCAGGATAGCTCGGCTACCCGCGTCACCCAAACGCGGCTTTGCCAATCGCATGACGCGTGTGTAGCCACCCTTGCGATCCATGTAACGAGGAGCCACGGTCTCGAACAAAATTCGGACCGCTTTCTTATCTCCCAGCAACTGCAGTGCACGACGGCGAGCAGCGATGGCAGGCGACATTGCCGCATTCCATTTTTTGTATTGCTCGCTTTCTCGCCATTTTTTCCACGCTTCGGTATTTCGCTCAGCGGTCGTACCGAATTCAGCGGCAACTTGCTGGGCCGCTACGCCCTTCTTGCCTAGAGTGATGCACTTCTCAACCAACGGTCGAATTTCCTTCGCCTTTGGCAGAGTTGTAATGATACGACCCTTTACCTTCGGAGCGTTGGTATCAAATTCTGTGGTCTCACGCTCTGTCAAAAAGATCGCACTCGCCAAATTGCGATATAACGCGCGTCGGTGGCTGGAATTGCGACCTAAAACTCTTCCTCGTCTTCGATGTCTCATCGATCTACCGTTCCCAAAAAATGTTCTTTGTAAGCTCAGGGCCTTACCGAACTTGAAATCTCTATCGTAATCCGGAACTGGACGGGAGTCGCATACCGAGATGCAATCCCAGGTTGGCCAGTTTCTCACGAACTTCATTCAACGTGGTCTCTCCGAAGTTGCGTACTTCGAGGAGTTGATCTTCCGTACGCTGAACCAAATCCCTAAGCGTCCGGATACCTTCCGACTCCAAACAATTACCTGCTCGCACGGATAAGCGAAGCTCACTGACAGGTGTGTTGAGCTTCGACTCGAGGTGAGCTTCCGCCGAACCCGGTCCGCCTCGCGCGATCGCATGAACTTGTTTCCCCAGTTCCGTATATTGAACAAAGGGGTTGATATGCTTTCTCAAAATCTTTCCAGCTTCCACCAAAGCCATTTCGGGATGGAGAGAGCCATCGGTCCAAATTTCCAGGGCGAGCCGATCGTAATTCGTCTTCTGTCCGACGCGGGTCTCTTCCACTAAGTAGCGAACTCGGGTCACAGGAGAATAAACGGCATCAACCGGTATGATTCCCAACTCGTGATCCCCAGTGCTGTGTTCCGTTGAGGGAACATAACCGCGGCCGTTCTCGACCACCATCTCCATCATGAACGGTACATCTGCAGTTAGGTTGGCCAGCACATGATCCGGGTTGATAATTTCAACGTCCGAATCGGTCTGCACGTCGGCTCCTGTAATCGGCCCGCGGGTGTTTTTTTCAACAGTGATCACGCGAGTCGAGTCGCTATGGTTTTTCACAACCAGGCTTTTCACGTTCAAAACGATTTCGGTGAGATCTTCCTGAACACCTTCCAAGGTTGAGAACTCATGCTGAGCACCGCGAACTTTGATTTGTGTAACCGCGCTCCCCTCCAAACTGGAAAGAAGAACGCGTCGCAAGCTGTTACCGATAGTAACACCAAAACCGCGTTCAAACGGTTCAGCGTAGAACTTGCCGTAGGTGCTGCTCAGAGTTTCCTTCTCGCAGTTCACCACACTTGGTAGTTCCAAGCCGCGCCATCGAATATGCATGGAAACGAACCCTCAAATAAGAGGAATAATTGTTTGATCAGTCAA
>Ga0169931_10003067_pt1 | contig 26791 bp, 22 predicted proteins | sample Kivu_15m_20L_FD_129675 | JGI IMG/M metagenome (GOLD analysis project Ga0169931, IMG submission 129675) | Freshwater microbial communities from Lake Kivu, Western Province, Rwanda to study Microbial Dark Matter (Phase II) - Kivu_15m_20L... | ecosystem: Environmental > Aquatic > Freshwater > Lake...
AGCGCCGGTACGCTTTCGCGACGCGCAGGCCGTCCTTCGATTCGTACTCCCAGAGCACCTCGTTGTCGGCGTCCACTTCCACCAGTTTGCCGCCGGTGCCTTGCGAGTGGAACACGATCAGCGTGTTGCCGTTCGCCAAGCGCTGGCACGACATCGGGTTCGTGCCCGAGTGCTTCCACAGCTCCTTGCCGGTCGCGAGGTCGTATTCGGCTACGCGGTTGAACTCGCACACGAGGACGCTCTTTTCGGTCGCGTCGAGCGTGCAGAACTGCTGCATCCGGCCCACGGTAATGCCCTTACCCGTTTCCTTCGCTTCCCACGTCACCTTACCGTCTTTCTCGGTGCGCTTCACCCCGATCCGGCGGCAGTTCGGTTGCCCCTGTTGGTCGTTGGTCACGAACACCACGTCGCCGTCGGGCAGGCGCTTGCCGCCGAAAATGACCGACTGGTTCCAGTTGAACGACCACTGCACCTTCATGTCTTTGTCGAACTGCATCACGGAACTGCGCCCGATCACCACCATCCCGCCGTCGGGCAGCACGTCGGCGCTGATGGGCTGGTTCACGCCGTGCGTCTTCTTGATGTCGCCGTTGGTGTCGCGCTCGGTGATGCGGCTGTAGTTCATCTCGCACACGAGGTAGTTGCCGTTGGGCAGGCGGCGCGCGTCGGCCGGGTTGTACACTTGGTTCTGCCCGGGGCCGCCGAACTTCACTTTCTCTTTCAGGTCCGGGCCGAGTGTGACCACGCGGGTCTGACCGTAGGCCCGCGCGTCGTATTCGACGAGGTCGAGGAACCCGCCGACGGCGGCGAAGTCGAACTTCGCCAGATCGACACCCGCGCCCTTCTTCTGCCACCAGTCGGCCCACGCGTCGCGGGCCTTGTTCAGCGCGGCTTCGCTCTTGCCGAACGCCGCCTTCGGCTTGCTGTCACCGGCGGCTTGTACCAACAGCCCTTCGAGTTGCCAGATGCGCCCGCGGGGCAACTTCGGGACGGCCGCGATCAGGTCGGCGACGCGCGCGCGGTCCCGGGTGACGGTGAGCAGCGCCCACAGCCCTTGGAACCGCGCCTCCGCGTCCGCGTCCTTCGCGGCGGCGGCGCTCACCCGTTCGCGCGCGACGTTCGCCGCGCCCGGCACTTCCTTCGTGCCTTCCACCAGCGCCACGTACGCCGCCGCGCGGCGCGCCGCCTTTTGATCGGTGAGGGCCGCGAGCAGCGCCGGTTCGGGTTTGTTCCCCTCCGCGACGGCCAGCGCCGTGAGCGCGCCGCGAATGGCTTCGCTCACGTCGTCGCTTTCGGCGAGCGGAAGGTAGCCGAGGAGCACGCCCGCGGCGTCCTTGTGTCGCAGTTTCGCGAGCGTGCGCGCCGCGGCGATCACCACTTCCGTGTGCGGCACCTTCTCGACCAACCGCAGCGCGAGCTTCGCGCGGTAGGCCACTTCCGGGTCGGGGTTCGTGCTCGCGGCCTTGAGCGGGCCGATCGCGGGCGGGCCGAACCGCACCGCCGCTTCCGTCGCCCGCTCGCGCACCTCGAAGTCGTCGTCCCCGAACTTGGCGATCACGTCGCCGATCTTGGTCTGTTCCGCGTCGGACAGGGTGCGCGCGCGGATGTACTCGAGCAAGCCGTTCGCGTCGTCGGTGGGCAGGTTCGCTTTCTTGAGCGTGTCCGTGTCGCTCGCCGCGTCCGACACCGGCGCGACGGGCGCGCCCTTCTTCACCGGCTGCTTCACCCGCGGCAGCACGGGCTGTACCGGAACCGGTACCGGTTCGTCGGCCACAGCGGGCGCGGGGGGCGCGGCGAGTGCGGCGAGCGAAACGGCAAGAACGAGCGTCGGCACGGTGCGGCGCATAGCGAACTCCGGTAAACGGCGCGTCCGTTCTCTAATCTACGCACCCCGCCGCGCCGCGGGAAAGGCAATTTCGCGGCATTGACGCGCGGGCGGCGCGCTGGCATACGCGTCCCGATTCACAGGAGGAAGAGTATGCGGGCGTTCCGGGCGGTGCCGGTCGCGGCGGTCGCGCTCGCGGCGTGCGGGTGCCTCACCGCGCCGCCGTTGGACAACCCGGTCCTCGTGCGCAGCGCCGGCGGGATCGAGAACCCGGTGCTCGTTTCGCCCGGGCAGCCCACGCCGGCGTCGTACCGCGAGGTGTTCGAGAAGGTCGTGGACGTGTTCGACGACTACTTCGAACTGGACTCCGCGAACCCGTACGACGGGCGCGTGACCACCAAGCCGCGCATCGCCCCCGGTTACGAGCAGTTCTGGAAGCCCGGCAACCCGGACCCGCGGCAGCGCCTGTTCGCGACACTCCAGAGCGTGCGCCAAGTGGCGCGCGCCGAGGTGCGCGCCGGCGAGCGCGGCGGGTACCTCGTGTACATTGTGGTAGACAAGGAACTGGAAGACCTGCCGCAACCGTCGCAGGCCCGCGGCGGCGCGATCTTCCAAGAATCGAGCAGCGTGGACCGGCAGGTGGAAGTGGTCGGCCCGGACGCGACCGCGGACAACACGTGGTTCAAGGTGGGCCGCGACTACGCCTTCGAGCAACTGCTGCTGCGCCGCGTGCGGGCCTGCAAGTGATGTGCCGGCGAGCGGCGCGGCGTAAGCCCGCCGGTGCGACGCACAATCGCTTCGCGTTGCGCGTTTGTGTTGGTTCGCTTTACCGGCGGGCTTGCGCCGCGCCGCTCGCCCCGTCCCGCGTCCGATTGTGAGTATGGCCGATCGCGCGCTACGCATGAGATTGGGGCTGTTCGCGGGCGGCACCCTTGCCGCCCTCGCGGGCCTCGTCGTGCTGTTCGGCGGCGCGCCGCAGGTGTTTTCCACCGCGGCCAAGTACAGCATTCTGTTCCCCGAAGCGCCCGGCATCGTCGCCGGCACCCCCATTCGCAAGTCCGGGGTGCGCGTCGGGCAAGTGACCGCGATCGAACTCGACCCGCAGACCGGACTCGTGCGCGTGCGCGTGAGTATCGACCCGCAGTACCCGCCGCGGAAGAGCGAAGAGGCCAACATCACGCGCGGGCTGCTCAGCGGCGATTCCGCCATCGACTTCTTGCCGAAGCTCGACGAGAAGACGCGCCAACCGGTACCGCGGGGCGACGAGTGGCCCGCCGGTAGCGACATCCCCGGCGTGCCGCCGCTCACCCCGCGCTCGGTCATCAACCAAGACACCATTGCCAACTTCCAACAGTCCATCGACCGCATCACGAAGGTGTTCGAGAAACTGGAGAAGCTCGAAAAGTTCGGCCCGAAGCTCGAAACCGCGGTCGAAGAGGCCGGCGGGCTGTTCAAGGACGTGCGCGGCTTCGTGCCCGAACTGCGCAGCACCAACCGGCGGCTCCAGAACTTGCTCGGTCCCGATCCCGCCGCGCCCGTTCCGCCCAAGAGGGACGGCCCCGTGGTGCCGATCGGCTACACCGCTTTCGCGCAACCGCCGGTGCCGCCGGGCGAGCCGAATCTCAAGGAACTGATTCGCGACGCACAAGAGGCGATGCGCGCGATCAAGCCCGTGGCCGACGACATTCGCGCCACCTTCAAGCGACTCGAACCGGACATCGCCGCGGCGGTGAAGGGCGCGCGCACGGCCATCGACGGCGTGAACGACGTGCTTTCCCCGGAGAACCGCAAGCAGTTCTCCGAGCTCATCAAGAACATCAACGCGGTCGCGTCTACGGTGGTGAAGTTCGCGGCGGCGCTGGGCACGGTGCTCGACCAAGCCGAGAAGACGCTGAAGAACCTCGACACGCAAGTGGGGCTGGTGATTGGCGACGTGCGGGCCGTGACTCGCCCGCTGGCGGCGCGCGCCGAGAACCTCGTGAAGTCGGTGAGCGATTCCGCGGACGAACTGAACCGGTTGCTCACCGAAGTGCGCGGGGTGGTTGGCTCGTTTGCCAAAGAGAACGGCTCGCTCCAGAAACTCATCACCGACCCGACGGTGTACCGCAACATCGACGACGCGACCGCGTCGCTGGCGCGCATCCTGTCGCGGTCGGAGAAGATCGCGCGCGACCTCGAAGTGTTCGCGGACAAGGTAGCGCGCCGCCCGGAACTGATCGGTGTGGGCGGCGCGCTGCGCCCGAGTGCCGGGCTGAAGGAAGTGCCGGGCGTGCCGAGTTACCGCCCGGAGTGGCCACCCGCGACGAGTGCGCGCCCGCCGGCGCAACCCGGCCCCGCATGGCTCGAACCCCTCGGCCCCCCGCCCGCGGTGCAGGGCTACAAACCGTAGCCCGGCGCGCGAGCGAGGGTTTCAATTCGCACCGCGCCGCTTGAGTCGCGCGCACCCTTCGGGTAGCGTTCAATCCGTGCGAGATTGGTCGCGAGGGCAACTCAGTGGCCACGATTCATCTTCGCTTGGGCAAGCCTCCTCAGAGCGATGAGGCGGTTGGTCGGGATGTCGCGCTCGCTCTCGTCGTTGGCCTGCGACGGTTTGCGAATGACGTTCGTGGGCCGGAAGCGAGGAATGGGGAGTGGGTGATTGCGTGCGCAGCTGGAAGCCTACGGTTCCGACTGCGCCTCCGCCTTGCTGGAGAATGGTGGCGGTTACGGGTGGGTCGCCGGCGAGGACGAACTGATCGGATTGCGTACTTCGCGGAGGACGGAGAAGCGTGGGACGTCCAGACCGACGACTTTGTACGGCGGGTGCTGGAGTTAGTTCACGCACTAACCGGCGTCGTAGAGGTCGTGCTCGATAACGAATAGCCGAGACCAGAATACCGTCGCTGGAGCAGTGTTCGTTGCAGTCGCGTGTCCCTTCGCCAGTTCGCGTTCGACGATAGAGGGCAGCCTGAGTGGGACATCCGGTAAACGTGGTCTTCCACTCACCTCACCCGCACCACCCGGCGGTGTCGCCCGTCGTTTACTGCTCTTACGGTGGCGATACGCTGCTCCGCGACCTGCGGCAAGTTCTTGCCGAGAGCCGGACGTTCGGGGCTTCGGAGTTGGTGCTCGCTCTCGCCATCCGTTGGTCACTGGAATACGGCCAACATACCGTCGCTCTGTACAACCTCGACACGCCGGGATTGCCGGACCCGGCCGACCTTGTCGCGTGTTATCCGCTCCACATCGGCTACGTTCGCGGCAAGGTGGAAGCCGATGGCGAGTGGGTACTCGTGGACCTCGGCGAGTTCCGGGCCGTCAGCAAGGGCGGCGTGTGGGCGTTGGAAGAATCAAAGTAAGCCGAGCCGTGCGCTTCGCGGCTGGCACTGCACGCTGACCGAAACCGGCCGGCTCGCACCGGCCGTTCGCTAAGTATTGTCGCCTATCACTTGTCGTCGTCGTCTTTCTCCGGTGGGAGCGGGTGGCCGGCGAGCACGCCCGCGACGGCCTTGCGGTCTGCGGTCATCTTCAGACGCACCGGCATGCGGTCTTGCAGGTCGGTCAGCTTCGCGTCGCTGCCGGCCAACCGCACCTTCGCGGTCGCGTTCACCGGCAGGCACAGCGTCACCTTGCGCCCGCGGTCGTTGGCTTCGGCCTCGAATTCCACCAGCAGCGTTTGCGCCGCGGCGTCGTACTTCTTCACCAGCGCCGGGATGTCGCCCGCGTCGCCGTCGGATTCGACTTCCACCACGCTCTTCTTGTCGATGCCGAGGTGCAGTTCCACGTCGCGGTTCAGCGGCAGGTCCGCGAGGCCCGCGGCGAGGCCGTCCACCTTCACCTTCGCGTCCTTCGCCACTTCGAGCGTGACCGGGAAATCGACTCCACCGTTGCCGCCAAGCGCGAACGTCAGCGATCCCTTCGCGGGGTCGAACGCACTCACTTTGACCTTCTGACCGGGCCACTGCGCCCGCACTTCCACGGCCTTCGCTGCGGCCGGTTCCGGCGGGAAGAACACCTCCGCGCGCATGCCGGGCTTCAGGTCGTCGAGTTTCACCGCCTTGCCCGCGAACAGCACCTTCACCGCGCTCGCCATGTCGAGTGTGGTTTCCTGCTCGCCTTCGTCGAGCTTCACCGCGAGCGTACCCTTCGCGCTGTCGGTGGCCTTCACCGTACCGCTCACGCGGGTGAGCTTCTCGTCCGGTTTCTTGTCATCGTCGGCGCGCGCCGGCTTGATGAACTTCGGCACCGGCGGCAGCGGCGCGGGCGCGTCCGCGCGCAGCGGGGTAGGGGGCGCGTTTTGCGCGAGATTCGGGGCGTCAGCGAAGGCCGAGCGCACCGCGAACCCGGCCGCCGCGAGGCCGAGCACACTCAACACCGCGACCGCGGCCAACGCTTTGAACGAAGTGCCCATGTCTCGAATCACTCCGGTTGCGAGTAGCTGAACCGCGACGGGGACCGCACTCGGCGCGGCGCACGCGAGCCGCAGCGTGCCGGCCGCCAGCACCGGGGGAACCGCCTGCGCCTTGCCGCCCATGTTGAGCGCCAGCAGCACCGCGCTGAGCGTGAACCCGCGGCGCAGCAGGCGCTCGCGGAGCCGCTCTTTGGCGCGATACAACCGGCCGCGCAATTGGCCGTCCGAGATGCCGAGGTGTTTCGCCACCTCGTCTTGCGACAGCCCTTCCAAGTGGCACAGCACGACCGGCGTGCGGAACTTCTCCGGGAGCTTCCGCAGTTCGTCGTCCAGTACCGCTTGAAGGGCCGTCAGGTCGGCAGTGGCCGGTGGAAGCGGCGCTTCCGGCTCCGGTGCGTGCTCGGTGCGCGCGCCCTCGCGGGTGCTGCGCCGGGCGGCTTGCGCCGCGGCCTTCTTCGCCACCCACGACGCCACCTCGAACAGCCAGCCGCCGATGCTCTCGCGCCACTTCACCGCACCCGCGCGGCGCGCGAGCACGATGAACACGGCTTGGAACGCGTCTTCGGCGGCGTGCGGATCGCGGAGGTGGCGTTTGCAGACCGCGAGCACCATCGACCCGTGTCGGGCCATGAGGTCCGCGAACGCGCTTTCGGAGCGGTCCTGAACGAACCGCTCGATCAGTTCGCGGTCGGTGGCTTCGCCGCCCGGCGAAACGCCCGCCAACTTCATCAGTTGGCGCACGGCCGCGGGATCGGGTCGCCCGGTGCTCATGTGTGGCCCCTGTCGCGCGGGGAACCGTTCCCCGCACACGAGACATGCCGCCCCGCGCGCCGCGCGCACGGGGAAGTTGGAGAAAACGGAAGCGCTTGCTGTTGTGTGTGCTGTTCGCCCCTCACCCGGCCTCGAAGACTCGGCCACCCTCTCCCACGCTTCGCGGGGAGAGGGCAAAAAGCGCTACGACTTCGTGAAACGATAACACGCACGGGTTCTGACTTTGGCCCTCTCCCCACGTTAGTGCGGGAGAGGGTGGCCGAGTCTTCGAGGCCGGGTGAGGGGCGCTTCGGATAATCAACTGGCTGACGCGCTACCCCAGCCCTTCCGCGCTCAGCGCTTCGATGCTCACCTCGAACGCGCGCACGGTGCGCTCCACCACGGCGTCGGTGTGGTCACAGGTCGTCATGCCCGCGTAGCCCCACCAGTCAACGCCGTTCAGCAGCATGGCTTGGCGCAGCGCGTAGTACTGCTTCATGTTCTTCGCGCCGTCGAGGCGATTCAGGTCGCCGCCGAACGGCACGAACTCGTCGCTGTCGCCGGTTGCGGGAGAAGGCCGCTCGCCCTCCGGGTTCGGGATCGCGCGCACCATGCTGAAGTCGCCGTACGCAATCCAGTTCCAGTCGCGGGCCGCGAACAGTTCGTTCAGCTTGTTGCGAAGTGTGCGCCCCGCGGCGTTGGCCTTCGCGCACGGTTCGCCGGTGGCGATGCGCTTCAGCGTGGCGATGCCGGCCGCGGCCGAAAGCGGGTTCGCGTTGTAAGTGCCGGGGTGCCGCATCTTCGGTTTGCCGGCCCGCGGTTCGATGTACGCGAGCAACTCCGCGCGCCCCGCGACGCACCCGCCCGGCAGCCCGCCCGCGAGAATCTTCGCCATCGAGGTGAGGTCCGGCGTCACGCCGTACACCGCCTGCGCGCCGCCCGGCGACACGCGGAACCCGGTAATCACTTCGTCGAAAATGAGCACGCAGCCGTAGCGCGAACACAACTCGCGCAGCCCCTTCAGGAACGCGCCGCGAATGGGCACCGCGCCCCAGTGCCCGCCGGTCGGTTCGAGGATCACCGCGCCCACGTCCGCGTGCGCTTTGAGCGCGTCTTCGACGAGGTTCAGGTCGTTCGGCGGCACCGCGACGCACTGCCCGGCGGCCGCGTCGGTCACGCCGACCGGTTGCACGTCGTAGGGGTAATCGGCCGCGACCGTGACCGCGTCGTGCCAGCCGTGGAAGTGCCCGTGGAACTTGAGGAACTTCGGCTTCCCGGTGTGCAGCCGCGCGAGCCGCAGCGCCATCATGGTCGCCTCGGTGCCGCTCCCGGTGAACCGCACGCGCTCGGCGCACGGCACCAGTTTGCGCACCAGTTCGCCCCACTCGATTTCCGAATCGTGGCACGCGCCGAAGTGCGTGCCGCGCTCCATCTGCTCTTGCACCGCTCGCACCACATCGGCCGGTGAATGGCCGAGAATGTGCGACCCGTGCCCGACGAAGTAATCGACGAGTTCGTGCCCTTCGACGGACCACTTGAGCGCGCCTTTGGCGTGCGACACGTACACCGGGAACGGGTCCATCATGCGGGCGTCGTGCGTGACGCCGCACGGGAACAGCCCCTTCGCGCGCTCGAACCGCTCGTGCGATTCGGCGAACGTGTCGGCGTACTGTGCGGCGAGTGTGCGCGTCGCGGTCGCGGGCATGTGGGGTGTCCTTCGGTTCAAGTGGAAGCGGGTACGAACTGCGCGGCCCATGCCGCGTCGTCGGGCGCGAGCCGCGGTTCGGGCGCGCCCCGATAGATGTAGTTCTTATACCAGCCCTCGTCGTACGCGCGATCGAGAACGGCCTTCAAGTTGAGCGTCGCGTCCGGTTCGCCGGCGCGCAGCGGAACGGGCAGCACCGGGAGCGCGTCTCGCAAGTGCCACGGCCAGACGCCCGCCTGTGGCCGCTCCTCAACGCGACTCACCAGCGCGCAATAGTCACACGCCGGGATTTCGTCCGGCGGCATGCGCGGCCCGCCGCGCAAGAGATCGATTTCGATGAAGTGCGCGCGCGACCGGAGCAACTCGCGGCGCTTGGTGAGATACTGTTCCCGATCCGGGCCGGCGTACTTGTTCGTCGGGCTGAGGAGTTCGAGAACGGCGACGAGGTCGAAATTGTCGCGGTCGCGGATCGTGACGAAACCCACGCGCTGAATATCGACCGCGTCGAGGATCGTAACTTGTGTAGGGGCAGTGAGGGTCGCGGTGCCGTTGCTCGGCACTGTTGGCGGGCGCGAGATTCCGAAGTCGGTCGAACCAAAATAGCGCCGCTCCGCGGGCGGCTCGTGAATGTACATGCGGCTCTCGATTCGCACCACATAGTCGGGCGGCAACTGCGCGCCGATGTGGTACTGAATCGCGGTAATCAGATTCGGGTGGAACGACTCCCAAGCGGTCGCGCGCTCGAGATACGGGTTCATGCCCGGAAACGGTGACGGCATCGTTCGGCCCTCCGCGGCCCATTGTACCGCGGAGGGCACGCACCTTCGCTACTTCGTCTCGACCGGGAGCGACGACACCTTTTCGCCCAGAATCGTCTCGAACACAATCGGGTACAGTTGCGCCAGCTTGGGCACCGGGGCCGCGGCGAGGATCGCGTGAACTTGCCCCTGTGCGCTCAGCGCGCGGCCGTTGCGGGTGCGCAGGTCGGTCGGGGCCGGCACCGGGGGCGCGCCGTTGGTCAGTTCGGGTAGCGCGTGGTCCGCGTGCCGCACGCCGCTCTCGCGCGCCAACCGCTCCGTGTGCCCCTTGCGCACCGCTTCGCGGTACTTCGTCGTGTCGCCGCCGGCTTCGGCCGCGGCCAACTTCCGCATGTCCACCGCCCAGCGCAGTTCGCGCAGGTATTGGGCCGGCGGCAGCGGCCCGGCGATCGCGTGAATCACGGTGCCGTCGCTCAGGCACACGTAGCTCGCCACGTTCCCGCCCTGCTTCTGGCCGTTCACCACGCGGAACGTGCCCACCTTCTGGTGCGTCGCTTCAAAGTGATCGGCCGCGAACCGGGCCACCGCGTCGTCGTTCAGTGCCCCCTCACGGAGGGCTTGCGCGTTGTTTCACGTGAAGCCGGGATCGTCGAAGTGCCCGGAAATGTGCAGCACGAGCAACAGCTTCTTGGACAGGCGCGCTTCGGTGGTGGCTTCCGGAAGCCCCGCGTGGAACCGAATCTTGGTGTCGTAGGTCTTGCACTTGTCGGGTGCGAGCAGTTCGGTGTCCGGGAGCGCGAACGGCCCCGCGGCGTCAGCTTCGGGAAGCGCGCCGGCGACCGAAACGACCGGAAGCAGCACCGGCACCGATTGGTATTGGGTGCGGTACTCGATCTCCCGCGGATACGGCAAGGGCTCCGCGCGCGGCGCGACCTCTTGCGGAACGAAGACGACCCGCGGCGGCACGGGTGTTGGCGCGGGCCGGTGCGCGACGAGCGCGCCCGCCACCAACCCCCACACCGGGAGGCTGATGGCCGCGACCGTGCGCCAATCGACCGCGCGGGCCAGTTGGCGAAAGAGGGAACCGGAACCTACGGGTGACATGAGCGCACCTCACCGTGCGAACGTGGCAGCGTACCGAACGAAACGCGCCACGGCGGCACGCGTTGGCGCGCGCCGCGCGCTTCTTCAGCGCGGGTCCGGGTCGGCGCGCCACACCGCGGCCAGTTCGCGCGCCCCGCGCCCGATCCCTTCCGCGAGCAGTACGCCGAACGCGCCCAGCGCAATCATGGACACCACCAGCAGACGAAACTCGAAACTCATGTAGCCGCTTTCGAGCGTGAGGAGCAGGACCGCGCCGGTCAGCGGCACGGCGCACGCCAGCGCCACCGCCGGGCCGATGTACGCCGTCAGCGGGCGCAGCTCGTTCCACAATTGCACCGGCGCGTGCGCGTCCGGGTTCCCCATGTGCGGCAGCAGCGCGCGAAACACCACGAACTGTAGCGCCAAGTGGCTGAACACGACTCCGATGATGCCCGCGAGGACGAACGAGGTGACGAAGTGGGCGTACACCTGCCACGGCAGCGAGCCGGTGAGCGCGTGAATGGCGACCGGGAACACCAGCGCGCCGGGGAACCAGCCGAGGGAGCCGAGGAGCGCCGATTGGACCGCGATGCGCCGCGCGCGCCCGCGGAGCGCGTCCACCTCCGGGCCGGTCAGGTCGTTCAGCCGCGACAGCCCCCGCGCGAGCTTCACGAACAGCCACACGGAGAGGCCCGCGAGGACCGGGTACGCGAGCAGGTTGTACGCGATCGTGACCCACAGGAACGCGGCCTTCTGCGCGCCTTCGAGTTGGATTTCGACGCCGTTGTAGCCGATCTGCGCGACCGACGCGATCGCGTGCGGCAGGACGCCCCCCAGCGCCAGCGCGAGCGCCGGGCGCGCTTCGGCGAACCGGCCGGCGCGCCCGGGTTCCGGCAGCGCCCGGCGCACCGCGAGCAGTTGCCGCGCGCCGGTGAGCGCCGCGGCCAGTTCGCCCGCGGTCGCGTACCGGTGCGCCGCGGACGGGGCCAAGCACCGCCGGATCACGGCCGCGAGTTCGCGCGGCACGCGGTCCAGTTCCGCCGGCAGCGCCAGCGCGGGCGCGCCCGGGACCGCTGCGCCGGGCACGGCCGTCGTAGCGTCCGGGCTCACCGTCTCGGCTACCGCGTGAGGCTCCGCGGGCGCGGGCCGCGCCCCGGTCGCCAGTTCGCACAGCACCACGCCCAGCGAATAAATGTCGCACCGCTCGTCGGCCGCCCCGCCGGGCAGGCCCATCATCGCCGCGCGGTACTCCGGGGCCATGTACGCGAGCGTGCCGCCGTACACCGCGTCGTCCGCGCGGCGCGCCCGGTCGAACGCGACGTTGAAGTCGGCGAGCATCGGCCGGCCGTAGGACGTCACGAGGATGTTCGCGGGCTTGATGTCGCAGTGCAGAACGCCGCGCGCGTGCGCGAACGCGAGCGCTTCCGCCAGCCGCGCGCCCAGGCGGCACACCGCCTGCGGGAAGTCGTCGCGCGCCAGTTCGTCGCGGTCGCGCAGCGCCGCGGGGTCGAACACCGGGTCGCCCTTGCGCACCGCGTCCAGCGCTTCCAAGAGCGCGCGCCCGGACGCCGGCGCGCCGGCTTCGTGCACGCGGCGCAGCACCACGCCGAGGTCGGCCCCGGGAACGTACTGCAAGCACAACCCGTGAACGCCCGCGGCTTCGTCCGCGAACGCGCTGTACACCTTCACAATGTGGTCGTGTTCGAGGCCCGCGAGCAGCAGGCCCTCGGTTTCGTCGCGGTGCGCCGGGCCGCGCATCACCTTCAGCGCGACCATGCGCCCGAGCGACGACTGGCGCGCGAGGAACACTTGCCCGAACGCGCCCGCGCCGAGCTTCGAGACGATCTCGAACTCGCCGATCCGTTCCGGCACGCCGGTGTCGCCCGCGGGCAGCCACTTCACCGGGTGCGCGACCTTGGCCGTGGGCGCGGCGGTCGAGTCGTCGGGTTCTGATGCGCTTGCCATCGATCCCTCGCGGCGCGTCGTGGTGGTTCTAGAACGGGGCGAGCGGCGCGACGAACACCACTGCCGCGCCGAAGTGTTGTACCAGCGCGGCCCGCGCCGCGCCGCCCAGCGCCGGCCCTTCGAGCACCAGCGCCGTCAGATCCGCCGGCACCGGCGCGTCGATGAGGGCCCGCACGCCGGCCGGGGAAAACGAGTTCCCGCGCAGGTTCAGTTCGACCAAGTTCGACCAGAACTTGGCCCGCGTCAGGTGCCGCAGCTCTTTGTCCCCCATTCGGCAGTCGGACAGGTCGAGCGCGCGCAGGCCGGCGAGCGCGTGCGACAGCGACAGGACGCGGGCCGCGCGCGGCGTCACCCGGTTCCCGCTCAGGTTCAGGCGCTTGAGGCGCGCGAGCCGCTCGCACCGCGCGATCAGTTCGGCCCCTTCCGCCGAGACGCCGAGCGCGCTCAGATCGAGGTCGCGGAGCGCGGGCGGGGCGTGGGCCGTCAGAGCCGCCAGCCCGAACAGGCCGAGCGGTTCGTCCCGCAGGTGCAGCGCCGAGAGCGCCGACGCGACGGGGCCGTCGAACAGCGCGGTGAGGTGGTCCGCCCCCAACCCCATGAGGCGGAACGACAGGCGCTCGAGCGGCCAGCCGGTGTTCAGCGCGCGCACCAGCGCGGCGGTCGATCCGTACCCGACGCGGAAGTGCAAGCCGCACAGCGCGCCCCCCAGTGCCGAGCGCATCAGGTCTTCGACCACCTCCGGCATTCCGGCACCGGTCGCGCGCTCGAAGCGCACGTCGGTCACGCCGGTGATGCCCGGGGCGTCGCGCAGCGCGAACAGCGGCTCGATGGGGTTGTTGTGAAACGTGAGTTCGCGGAACCGCTTCACGTGGGGCGACGCGGCCACGCGCTTCCACTCGTCCAGCGTCCCGCTCCAGAAACTCAGCGCCCCGACCGGTTCGCGGTCGAACACCCACTCGGCGAACTCCGGCCAGTCGGCGGCGCGCGTCACGCGCAGCGCGTAGCCGAACCCGCGGCGGAACGGCAGTTGGTCCCACGCGACCGGGTGCTTGACCGGGGGCAGTTCCGCCGCGAACGCGCGGCCGCTCAGCGCGTCCGCGCCCTGCCAGCGCGCCCGAACCGCGATCGGGTCCCACGGCTCGCTTCGCGCGACTTCTACCTGCGCGCGAACGAACGCCGCCCGCGCGCCCTCGCCCGCATCATCGAGGAAGTCCGCGTAAATGAGGCGGGGCGCGTCCTCGTCCGGGTGCGCGCGGATGGCGGCGAGCAGCGCGTCGCGGTCGCTCATGTCGTCATTCTACGGGCGCTCACACCCGCACCCGGTCGCCCATGCGCGCCGCGAGCGCGGCCTTCGCTCCCGCGCTCGCGGTGCCGCCTTCCATTTCCAGCATCACCAGCGAATCGCACAGCGGCGAATCGAGCAGTGCGCGAACGCCCGCGTCGCCGATCCCACAGTAACTCAGATCGAGTACGAGCACCCCCGCGAGGTGCGGCGAGCGGAACAGGGCCGCCGCGCCGGCGTCGCCGATCGCGTTGTCGGCGAGGCACAGCGCGCGGAGCGCGCCCGCCCCGGGGTGTTCCGCGAGCGCTACGACCGAGAGCGCGTCCAACCCGTTCCGGCTCACGTCCCACGCGCGCAACCGGTCGAGGAGCGGCGCCGCGAGCAGCGCCGCGAACCCGGCGCGACCGATGTCGTTGCCCCCCACCATCAGTTCCGTGACCTCTGGTGCCGCGCCGAGTTCGGCCGCGCCGGCGCGCCCGAGCGCGCACGAGTCCAGCATCAACCGGCGCAACCCGCGGCCGACCGGCGCGGCGAACAGCGCCGCGAGCGCGTCCGGCCCGACCGCCGGCACGGCGAGCAGCAGCGTATCGAGCCGCGACGCGCGCGCCTCGGCGAGCGCGCGAACGGCCGCGTCGCCGCCCCACCCGTTGCTCAGACCCAACAGCTCGAGCCGCGGGAACAGGTCCGAGCGGAGCAGCACCGGAATCGCGGCCGGGTCCAAACCGCCGTTGAGCGCGTCCACTTCGACGAGCGCCGGGGCGTGCGCCGCGGTGCCCAGCGCCTGCGCTTGGTGCGGGGTGAGCGAGGTGTTTCGCAACCGCACGCCGGTGGCCCGCGCGAGGTGCGGCGATTCGAACGCCGCGGCCAGCGCGGGGGACTGTTCGGTGAGCGCGTACACCGGGCACGGCACCGCCGCGGCCGCTTCCGGTTCGCCGTCGACCAACTCTTCGGCGCTCGCCGGCACGAACCACGGGAACCCGCGCGACAGCAGCGGTTCGCCCTCCTCGGCCGCGTGCGCACCGAACCGGTCGCGCGCCCACGGCTCCGCTTCGCGCTCGTGCTTCTCGAGGAGCTCCCAGCGCAGGCGCACCGGGTCGTACTCGTCGAGCGCGCGGCGGGCGATGTCGGTGCGGATGAACGCGGCCCACTCGCGGTCGCCGTCGTCCCCGTACTCGTCGAGCCAATCGGCGAACGCGAGCCGCGGAACGTCTTCGCGCGGGCGCGCGCGAATCGCGGCGATCAGGGCGCTGTAGTCGCTCATGCGCCCATCGTACACACTAAAGGCGAATTCGGTCGCCCATGCGCGCCGAAAGTGCGGCCTTCGCTTCCGCGCTCGCGGGCGAACCGTGCAGCGTGAGTAGCACGAGCGTTTCGCACAGCGGCGATTCGAGTAGCGCTTCGATTCCCTCGTCGCCGACCATGCAAAAGCTGAGGTCGAGCACGAGCAACCCCGCGAGGTGCGGCGAGCGGACCAGCGCGCCCGCGCCCGCGTTCCCGATCGCGTTGCGGCTCAGGTCGAGTGCGCGCAACCGCGATAAGTCTTCGCGCTCCGCGAGTGCGGCAACTTCGGTCGCGGTGAAGTGGTTGCCGGCGAGTACCAGTCGCCACAACCGCGACAGTAGGGGCATCGCGAGCACCGCCGCGCGCGCCTCCGCACCGAGGCCAATACTCGCAAGGCTCAGGTCGGTCAGATTCGGTAAATCGGTCGCGGCCCGCGCGGTGAGCGCCCCGTGCTGAAAGCGGGAGCGCGCCAAGTCGAGCGCTTTCACCCCGCGCGTGAGCGGGCACTCGCCGAGGAGCGGTTCGATGCCGTCCGCGTGAAGTGCCAACTCGGTGAGCGCGCACCGGGCGCGCGCGCTCGCAAACCGGCGCGCCACGACGCGCCCGTCGGTGTGGGGCGCGCCCCACCGGAACCGTTCGAGCCGTTCGAGAAACTGCGAACGGATCAGCACCACCGCCGCCGCGTCCGCGATCCCGTGTTGGCCGGTATCGAGTTCGCGCAGGCCCGGCGCGAACGGGACGCGTGCGAGCGCTTCGGCGTCGTACTGGCTCAGCCGGTAGTCGCGCAGCAGCAGGCCCGCGGCGCGCGCGAAGTGCGGCCACCCGCACGCGCGCACGAGGCCCGGTTGTGTGAACGAAAACACCGGCTCCACCGCCTCTGCCGGCACCGGCGACTCTGCTCCCGCGAACGAATCGGCGCTCACGGGCACGAGCCACGGGAACCCGCGGCGCAGCAGTGGTTCGGCCGCGTCGGTTCGCGGGAACAGCTCGCGCGACCATGCTTCGCGCTCGCGCCGCGGCTTCACGATCAGTTCCCAGCGCAGGCGCGCCGGGTCGGAGGCGTCGCGGGCCGCGTGCGTCACGTCGTCGCGGATGAAGGCGGCCGACTCGCGCTCGGTGCCGGTGCCGTGTTCGTCCAGCCAATCGGCGAACATGAGCCGCGGCACGTCTTCGGCCGGGCGCGCGCGGATCGCGGCCAGCAGCGCGTCGCGGTCGCTCATCGCATCGCCTTCTTGAAGTGCTTCTTGAGGGCGCTCGCGCCGCGCCCGTCGGCCGCGAGGTACTTGAGGTTCGTCAGGTGCGGGCTTTCGATCAGCGCCCGCGCGCCGGCCGCGCCGATGGTGTTGCCGGACACGTCCAGCCATTGCAGGCTCGCGGCACCGGGCCACGCGGCCAGCGCCTGCGCGCCGGCCGAACCGAAGTGCGTGCGCGACACGTCCAGCATCGTGAGCCGTTCGAACGCCGCGCCGCGGCAGAACTGCTCAACGCCCCCGTCTCCGAGCTCGCACCCGCCCATCCCCAAGCTCCACAGCCCGGCGAACGCCGGGTTCGCGGCGAGTGCCTCCGCGGCGCGCCACCCCAATTCGCTCAGTTCCAACGCGCGCAGCCCCGGCCCGCGGCCCGGCCGCGCCAGCCCTTTGGCGCTCGCCCCGCGCGCGTAGTTGTTGTTCGCCTTCAGTACCGCGAGCGCCGGCAGCTTGGGGCTAATCATCAGGGCCGCGAGCGCCTCGCCGTTGTTGATGTCGCACGAACCCACGTCGAGCAGGCGCAGGTTGCGGAGCGTCTTGGATTCCGCGAGTGCGGTCGCGCCGGCGGCGCGAATCGGGTTCAGCGCCACGTCCAACTCACGCAACTCCGGACAGTTGCGGGCGATCACGCCCACGTTGTCGGCGCTCAGCCCACACGCCCACGCCTTCAGTTTGCGCACGCCGCGGAACCACGGGCGCGCGAACAGTTCGGCGAGTTCGTCGCCGGTCGGCCCCCCGTCTTCGCCCTCGGCGTCGAACAGACTGAACGTGTGCAGCCCGGTCCAGTGTTTGCCCGCGGCGAGCGCTGTGATCTGGTCGGTGGTCCCGTTCCCGCCGAAGTCGATCGTGTGAACGCCGGCCGCGTCGCGGTGCGCGCCGAACGCGCGCAGCGCTTCCGCGGTGATGTCGGAGCCGAACTCCAGTTCGCGCACGCGCGCGAGGTGCCCGGCGCTCACGAAGTCGCGCGCCTGCTCGCCCGTGAACGACTGGAAGTCGATGCTGGTGACGGGCGCGGCGCGGAATAGCTCGTCGGCGCGGGCGAGGAACCGGTCGCCGTCGGTCACGCGGACGTGATAGTAGAACCCGCGCACCCACCCGCTCACTTCCGCGCCCTTCACGCGCGGCACGCCCTCTCCCTTGTAGCTGAGCGGCGAGCGCAGTTTCTCGAACCGGCGCGCCGCAGTGCGGTGCGCGCCGAGCGCCGAGTCCGTGGCGGCCCAATCAATCCGCTCGTGCCCGGTTTCCGGCAGGTATTCAAGGAACTCCGACAGCGTGCCCGCGGCCGAGTCTTCGGTCTCGAACCGGTGCTGTTCGATTTTGTCTCGGATGTACGCCGCGCGCTTGGGGTTGCCGTGTTCGTCGAGCCAATCGGCGTACACGAGCCGCGCCGTGTCGTCGTCCGGGTTCGCGCAGATTGCCGCGCGAAGGGCGGAGCCGTCACTCATCGTCCACCATCGCTTTCTTGAACCGCTTTTTGAGGTGAATGGTGCCGCGCCCTTCCGCACTGAGCGCCTTGAGGTTCTTGAAGTTCGTGCCCGCGGCGAGCGCCTTGCAACCGGCATCACCGAGTGGGTTGCCGAGTAAGTTCAGCCACTGTAGGTTCGCCGCGCCCGGCCACGCGGCGAGCGCGCGCGCCCCGCGCGGCCCGATTTCGTTGGCCCCAAGGTCTAGGTACGCGAGTCGCTCGAACACCGGCGCGCGGAACAGCGCTTCCGCGCCGTCGTCGCGGAGGTTCGCGCCGCGCAGGTCCAGCACGAGCAACTCCGCGAGCGCCGGGTGCGCGGCGAGCGCGCCCGCCACCGGCCCCACGTCCGTGTAACTCAGGACGAGCGCGCGGAGCGTAGGTGCGCGCGTCCCCTGCGCGAGTGCCTTCGCGCTTGGCCCACTGCCACAGCCCGCTAGCCCCAAAACGGTCAGCGCCGGCAAATGCGCTCCCGCGATCAGTGCGCCGCAGGTGTCACTCTCAATCCTGCTGTCGGTCAGGTTCAGCACCCTCAAGCGCTTTAGCGATTTCGAGCGCGCGAGGGCACTCGCGCCGTCGTCATCGATTGGGTTGTGCGCGAGGTTCAGAACGCGCAGTTCGGGGCAGTGCCGCGCGAGTGCTTGTGCCGCTTTTGAATCCAGTCCGCTCTGGTTCGCTTCGACGGTGCGCAACCCGCGGCACCACGGGCGCGCGAACAGTTCGGCGTACACCCCGCGGGCCGCGCCGCGCGGTTTGAGTCCGCGGAGCAGTAGCGTGCGAACGCCGGTCCAGTGCTTGCCGGCCGCGAGCGGTTCGAGGTGTTTCGCGAAGTCGACGGCGATTTGCCGCACGCCGGTGGCGTCGGCGTGCGCGCCGAACACGCGCACCGCTTCCGGTTCGACGCTCTCGCCGAAGCTCAGTTCGCGGAACCGGACGAGGTGCCCGGAGCGCACGAGTTCGCGCGCCTGCGCCGCGGTCAGGCGCTCGAACCGCGCGCTATCGATGGGGGCGGCACGGAACAGTTCGCCCGCGTGCTTCAGCAGCGCCGTCGCGTTCGCGACGTGCAAGTGCTGGTAGAACCCGCGCCCCCACCCCCAGTAATCGACGCCCGCGATCCGCGGCACGCCTTCGCTTTCGTAAGTCAGGGGCGAAACGAGCGCGCTGTAGCGATCCGCGTCCGCGACGTGCGCGCCGAGTTCGGCATCGACGGCGCGCCAGTCGATGCGTCCGGCCCCGCCGCCGAGTTCGAACCGCACGAGCCACGACAGGTCGCGGGCCGCGGTGTCGGCGGCGTCGAGGCGCGCCTCTTCTACCTTCGCGCGGATGAACTGCGCGCGTTTGGCGCTGGTCCCCGATCCCGCGCCCCCCGAGCTACCCGCTCGCCCGGCTGTACCGGGGGAGTTGTTCTCCTCAAGCCAGTCGGCGTACACGAGCCGCGCAGTGTCGTCGTCGGGGTTCGCGCAGATGGCGGCGCGTAGGGCGGGGCCGTCGCTCATTCGTGGGGCCTCCGAAGGGTGGCCCCAGCATACCGCGGGGTCACTCCGCTTTGAACCGCGCGCGCGCGCCGAATCGGTCGCGCAGCGCGCCGGCCGCGCGCGGGCCGAGCGGGTCGCCGAGCAGGTTCAAGAACAGCAACCCGCCCAAGTGTGGCGATTCGGCCAGCGCGAGCGCGCCCGCGTCGCCCACGCGGCTGTCGCTCAGGTCGAGTTCGAGCAGGCCGCCCAACGCGGCGCTGCGTGCGAGTGCTTCCGCGCCGCGGTCGCCGACGCGGTTCCCAAAGAGTTTCAGCGAGCGCAGTTCCCCCAGCGGAGCCTGCGCGAGCGCCTCGGCGCAGTTCGCAGTTACATAACTAAAGTTCAGCGCGAGCGCACGCAACGTCGGAAGGTACCGCGCCCGCACGAGCGCCGCGGTTCCGACTTCGGCATCGACCGGGCGCGCGAAGTTCAGACTCAGCGCCCGCAGGTGCGGCAGTTCGGCCGCGGACAGCACCCGCGCGCCGGGTTCGTCGAGCGCGTTGTTGCTGAGGTTCAGTTCCGCGACGCGCGCCAGCGCCGGGGCCGCGAGCAGCGGTTCGAGCGCGTCCGCGTCGAGCCGGTTCCCGCTCGCGTCCAGCTTTTCGAGCCGCGCCGGACCGCTGTACCGCGCCAGTTCGCCGGCGATACTGCCGCCGGCCCGCCGGTCGTTGCGCACCGTGAGGGACGTAACGCCCGCGAACGCCCGGCTGCGCACCATCGCGGCCAGTGCCGGCGGCGTACTCAGTTCGGAACCGACGCGCAGGTCCGCGAGCGCGGTGAAGTGCGGCGAATCGAACAGCCGCGCCACCGCCTGCGCCCCGGCCCCGATGGTGAGGTTCAGTTCGCGCACGCGCGCGAGCCACTCGCACTCGGCGAGCGAACCGGCTTCGAGCAACCGCAGCACGCCGAGTTCGAGCGCTTCGATGGGATACCGCGCGAACAGTTCGTCCGCGCCGCGCAACAGCGCCTCCGCGTCCGCGAACACGGCACCGGGCAACCCGCGGCGGAACGCGTTCTGCGCCCACCGTACGCCCTCCGGCAGGGGGGCCGAACAAAGCCCCTCGGCGTCCGGTGCGGCTGAGAGGAAGTACCGCGCTTCGATCCGCTTCGCGTCGTAGAACGGGAGCCGCGCGAGTTCCACCTGTTCGCGCACGAACGCGGCGCGGGCCTCGTCGCCGCTCTCTTCGACGGCGTCCGCGTACACGAGCCGCAGCGTGTCGTCGGCAGGCGAAGCGAGGATGGCGCGGTAAAGGGATTCGACGTCGGACATGGGTTCGCCGTCCACAGCACAACAGTGGCGAGCCACGGGGTTTATCCCCGTGGTGTTGGGCGCGCGAAACACCACGGGGATAAACCCCGTGGCTCGCTGACGCGCCTCAGTACCGCGGCATGCCGGGATCGACCTTTTCGGCCCACGCGAGGATGCCGCCGGTCAGGTTCACCAGTTTCGTGTAGCCCTGCGATTTCAAGAACTCGATCGCTTTCGCGCTGCGCATCCCGCTCTTGCAGTGAACGATCACTTCGCGGTCCTTCGGCACTTCGGCCACGCGCGCCGGCAACTCGGGAAGCGGGAGCGGCACCGTACCCGGGATGCGGCAGATGGCGAACTCGTTCGGGTTCCGCACGTCCAACACGTACAGATCCTCCCCCGCGTCGATCCGCTTCTTCAGTTGCTCCGCGGTGATGTCGCTTCCCGCGAACGCCGGTGTGGGCGCTGCGCCGCCGCGGACGCCGCAGAACTGTTCGTAGTCGATCAACCTGGTCACGGTCGGGTGCGGCGCGCCGACCACCCACTTCGGGTTGCGTCGAATCTTGAACGTGCGGAACGTCATGTTCAGCGCGTCGTAGTGCAGCAGTCGGCCGATGAGCGGTTCGCCGATTCCCAAAATCAGCTTGATCGTTTCGGTCGCCTGAATGCACCCGATGACGCCCGGCAGGATGCCGAGAACGCCGCCCTCGGCGCAACTCGGGACTTCGCCCGGTGGCGGCGGTTCGGGGTACAGGCAGCGGTAACTCGGCCCGACGCGCGGATCGAACACCGTGGCTTGCCCGTCGAACCGGAAGATGCTGCCGTACACGTTCGGCTTGTTCAGCAGCACGCACGCGTCGTTCACCAGATACCGCGTCGGGAAGTTGTCGGTGCCGTCCACGACGATGTCGTAGGGCTTCACGATGTCCAGCGCGTTCTTCGAGGTGAACTGCGTTTCGTACAGTTCGAGTTTCACTTCGGGGTTGATGTCGCGCAGCCGGTTCGCGGCCGATTGGCACTTGGAGCGCCCGACGTCCGCGGTGCCGTGGATGATCTGGCGCTGGAGGTTGGACGTATCGACGTTGTCGAAGTCCACGAGGCCGAGCGTGCCGACGCCGGCGGCGGCGAGGTACAGCGCGAGCGGCGACCCGAGGCCGCCGGTTCCGATGACGAGTACCTTCGCACTCTTCAGTTTGCGCTGCCCGTCCACACCCACTTCGGGCATGATGACGTGCCGCGAGTACCGCGCGAACTCCGGTTGCGTGAGCGAAACGTCGGCCCACCGGCCGCCGAGCAAATCGGGAAGGGGCATCGTGATTCCAAAGTGCGAGGACGGGGCGTGAGCGAGATACCGTTCGTCTACGGCGAGTTTTACGACTTCCCCCGAATGCTCCGATTCGCGTTCGGCGGGCAGTGGTACTTTCTGCGCTCGTACTTCGATGAAGAACAAGACGAGTACGAACCGAACTTCGTTGTCTACCGTCTCTCGCATTTTACGGAAGCCGATCTCTCAGCCGGTATGGAGTTTTGGGTGAACCTACCCGGCGCGACGGAGTTGGGACGAATCGCGCTCGTTGATGTCGGGTTCGATATTTCGCGTCGGCAAACGATCAGCGCGCAAGCCTTCGCGCAATGGCTGTGTGGGAAGCCGTGAATGAGCGCGAAGGTTTTGAGCCGCGGAGCGGCGGCAGATTTATAGCCCGGGTGGAGCGAGGCTTTGCGAGCGCAACCCCGGGTACGCGATACCCAAAATACCGGAAGCCCCCGGAGGGGGCGACAGATTCGCGCCGCGGAAATGTGGTGTCTGTCGCCCCTCGCGGGGCTTCGGAAAATGGGTGTTCGACCGACCCGGGGTTGCGCTGCGCTTCACCCCGGGCTAACATCTGCCGCCGCTCCGCGGCTCAGGCCGGTACTACACCGCGCCCAGCGCCAGCGAGCAGTTGTGGCCGCCGAAGCCGAAGCTGTTGGAGAGCACGCGGGTCACGCGCACCTCCCGGGCCACGTTCGGGATGTAATCCAAGTCGCAGCCGCCGGTCACGTCTTGGTTGTCGAGGTTGATCGTCGGGTGCAGCGCGCCGTGCTTAATCATCAGCGCGCACGCGACCGCTTCCACGCCGCCGCTCGCGCCGAGCAGGTGCCCGATCATGCTCTTGGTGCTGGACACCATCAGTTTCTTCGCGTGGTCACCGAAGACCTGTTTCACGGCTTTCGTTTCGGCCACATCGCCCAGTGGTGTGCTCGTGCCGTGCGCGTTGATGTACTGCACGTCGGGCGCGTTCCAGCCGGCGTCGCGGATCGCGCACCGCATCGCTTCGGCCGCACCGATGCCGTCTTCGTGCGGGGCCGTGATGTGGTAGGCGTCCGCGGTGTTGCCGCTGCCGCACACTTCGGCGTACACGTTCGCACCGCGGGCCTTCGCGTGCTCGTACTCTTCGAGCACCAGCACGCCCGCGCCCTCGCTCAGCACGAAGCCGTCGCGGTCTTTGTCGAAGGGGCGGCTGGCCTTTGCCGGGGCGTCGTTGCGTTCCGAGAGCGCCTTGCACCCGATGAACCCGCCGAGGCCCAGCGGGGTGATGGCCGCTTCGCTCCCGCCGCTGATCATCACGTCGGCGAGGCCGCTGCGGATGGCGTACAGGGAGTCGCCGATGGCGTGCGCCGCGGAGGAGCACGCGGTGGCGACGGTGGTGTTCGGCCCGCGGAGGCCGAACCGAATCGAGATGTTGCCGCTCGCGGCGTTCGCGATCATCTTGGCGATGATGAGCGGCCCCATGCGCCGCGGGCCGCGCTCCATGAGCGTCTGGTGCGCGTCTTCGAGTTCGGCCAACCCGCCGATCCCGCTCCCGAAGATGCAACCGCAGCGGAACGCGTCTTCTTTGGCGAGGTCCAAACCGCTGTCGGCGAGCGCCTCGTGCGCCGCGACGACGGCGAACTGCGTGAACCGGTCCATCCGGTGCGCCGCGCGGGCGTCGATGATCGGTTCGGGGTTGAACCCCTTCACCTCGCCGCCGAACGTGGTCTTGAACTCCGCAGTTTTGCCGCCGTTGATGGCGAGTTTGGCGGTGTCGAAGAGGGTGATGGGCGCGATGCCGCTGGCACCGGCGAGGAGGCCCCGCCAGTAGTCCGGCACGTTCAGCGCGAGCGGGTTCACGGTCCCCAGCCCGGTAATCACCACCCGGCGGCGCGTCATTGGGTCGGTCACTGCTTGTTCTTGATGGCGTTGTCGATGTAGTCGATCACCTCGCCGACGGTCTTGATCTTCTCGGCGTGCTCGTCCGGAATCTGGATGTCGAACTCTTCTTCCAGTTCCATGACGAACTCGACGATATCGAGCGAGTCCGCACCGATGTCCTCGATGAACGTGGTGGTGCGGGTGATCTTCTCTTTGTCGTAGGCGAAGTGTTCCGCCACGATGTCGATGACGCGCTTCTCGACGGACACGGTGCGACCCTCCGAGCGGTGGGCGGGAGCGGCCCGACCGCGGTGCCGGCGACACTCGCGGTTCCCTACCGCGGGGCCGTTCGGCGCATTCGTATGTTGTATCGGTTCGCCGCCCGGACAGGCGCGCGACGGCTGACGAACGAAACTTTACTAACGCGACGCACAAAAGAAAAGGTGGCCCGCGCCCGGGCGCGCTTTTCCGCTTACGCCGGCACGTTGCGAACGTCCGCTTTCCGCAGCACCCGCTTGAGCAGACCGGCCAGCACGCGGCCCGGCCCGATTTCGTAGAACCGCTCCGCGCCTTCGGCCAAGAGCGCCCGCGTCGTGTCTTCCCAGCGCACCGGGGCCAACACTTGCTTCACCAGAAGCGCCCGAATTTCGGCCGGGTCGGTGTGCGGCTTCGCGTCCACGTTCGACCACACCGGCACGCGCGGCGCGTTCAGCGCCACGCCCGCGAGCGCCTCGGCGAGTTTTTCGTCCGCCGGGCGCATGATCTTGGTGTGAAACGCGCCGGCCACCGTGAGCCGCACGAGCCGCAGCCCGCCTTTGCTTTGCACCGAGCACAGTTGCTCGAAGCGGTCGAGGGCCGCCAGCGTGCCGGACACGACCGTGTTCCCGGGGCACAGCAGGTTCGCCACTTCGAGCGTGTCCGCGCCGCGCGTCTGGCTCACGATCGCTTCGACTTCCGGCACTTCCATCCCCAGCACGCTCGCCATGCCGGAGGGCGTGGCTTCGGCCGCGGCCTGCATCGCGCGCCCGCGGGCCTGCACGAGCTTCACCCCGTCCTCGAAGCCCAGCGCGCCGGCGAACGCGAGCGCCGTGTACTCGCCGAGGCTGAGGCCCGCCGTCGCGAAGACACCGGCTTCCGCGTCCGGTTCGGTGGCGCGCAGGTGTTCGAGCGCCGCGAGGCTCGCGACGAAGATGGCCGGTTGGCTCACGTCGGTCGCGCTGAGCTTCTCGGCCGGTCCGTTCGTGCAGACCTCAAGGAGGTCGTACCCGAGTACCGCCGAAGCGCGTGCGAACAGGCTCGCCGCGGCCGGGAGCGTTTTGCACAACTCCGCGCCCATCCCGACCGTTTGCGCGCCCTGACCGGGAAACAGGAAGACGGTTTTGGACATTCGGTTGGTTCCTCGCTGCGCCTCTTCACCCCGAAGGGGTGAGACAACTTAGCCCGGTGCAACGCACCGGGACCGCGAGCGAAGGGACCGGCAGGCTGAAAGCCTGCGACACGCGAACCGCGCTCGTGTCGCACCCCTTCGGGGTGCGGTTCGGTCGGCGTGCGTACCCGGTGCGTTGCACCGGGCTAAGTTGTGCCAGCCCTTCGGGCTGAAAACTGCTCCCACTACTCCTCGCCCGGCGGCAGCGCTTCCAATTCGGCCACGATCTTTTCGTTCAGCTTCACGCGCACGTCGAGCGCCGCGACGCCCAGCGCGTTCGCAATGGCGCGGTCCTTCGAGGAGCCGTGGCAGATGATGCACACGCCTTCCACGCCGAGCAGCGGCGCGCCGCCGAACGCGCTGTAGTGGTACTTACCCAACAGCCCGCGAACCGCTTGCGTCGCCGCGTCGCGGTCGTTCGGCAGCGGGGCCACGATCTCCTGATTCACCATGTTCATCACGAACTCGAAGACGCCCTCGCACAGTTTCAGCACCACGTTGCCGGTGAAGCCGTCGGTCACGACGACATCAACCGCGCCGCGGTGAATGTCGCGCCCCTCGATGTTCCCGAGGAACCGGTCTTTGAGCGGCCCGTTGCGGAACAGTTCGTAGGTCTTTTGAACGAGTTCGTGGCCCTTACCCTCTTCCTCGCCCACGTTCATCAGGCCGAGTTTCGGGTCCGGGATGTTCAGGATGTGCTTGGCGAACACGCCGCCCATCACGCCGTATTCGAGCAGGTGCCGCGGCTTCGGGAACACGTTCGCGCCCACGTCCATGATGACGCAGCGGCCCTTCGCCGTGGGCATGACCGTGGCGATCCCGGGCCGGTGGACGCACTTGAGGAACCGGCGCGTCTTGAGGCCGCCCGCGACGACCGCGCCCGTGTTCCCGGCGGAAACGAGGCCGTCGACGGCACCCTCGGCCATCAGCTTCCAGCACACGAACACGGAGGCGTCCGGCTTGCGGCGCATGGCCTCGGCCGGCTTCTCCTTCATCTCGACGACGTTCGGCGCGTGAACGATCTCGCACCGCGCGGCCGGGAGGCCGGCGGCGGTGACGAGCGGTTCGAGTTGCGCGCGGTCGCCCACCAGAACGACCGCGAGGTCCGGGTTGGCTTCGAGGGCGAGCCGCGCGCCGCCGACGTTGGGACCGGGGCCGTGGTCGCCCCCCATTGCGTCGAGCGCGATCCGCATGACTTACTTCCCTTGCTTCTCGTCTTCCACTTGGATGGCGTCGCGGCCTTGGTAGTAGCCGCAGTTGCCGCACACGCGGTGCGGCATGACCGGCTCGTTGCACCGCGCGCAGTACTGAATCTGGACCGCGACCACCGCGTGGTGGCTCCGCCGGGTGCCCTTCCGGGCTTTCGACGTGCGCCGCTTGGGGACTGCCATGACTGTTCTCGCAACCGATTCGCTACGGAAAGAAGAACGGTCATGTTAGGAACGCCACCCGCAACGGCAACCGCCGAACCCCGTTCTCGCCGCCCGATCAACGCCGATCAAAGACACGATCAGGCAGAAGAGGGATTAGCCACAAAGAGGCACAAAAGACACAAAGGAAAACCAGGCCATATTGACTGAAGGTAGGCGGTTTGCGATAGCGAGGCGGCCATTTTCCCGGTCGGGAGCCGCCAATGTTCAGCCGCCACGATTTGAGCGACGAGCACTGGGAGCGGATCGCGCGCC
>Ga0169931_10003068_pt1 | contig 26780 bp, 15 predicted proteins | sample Kivu_15m_20L_FD_129675 | JGI IMG/M metagenome (GOLD analysis project Ga0169931, IMG submission 129675) | Freshwater microbial communities from Lake Kivu, Western Province, Rwanda to study Microbial Dark Matter (Phase II) - Kivu_15m_20L... | ecosystem: Environmental > Aquatic > Freshwater > Lake...
GTCTACGAAAATCCGGGCAAGGATTTGGAAGCGGCGAAGGGCTGGAAGAAGCACGAAGTGTTTGATTGGGTTTCCAATGAGTCACCGGCGTTTGCCGACTTGACTGGTGATGGCAAACCGGAGTTGGTTTGTACGCGTGAGGGGATGTACGGTTATGCCCAGCCGAACTTCAAGGATTTCGAACCTTGGACCTTCAAACGTATTTCGGGCAAAGTGACGACCGAAAAGTTTGGACACGCGCTTGGCTTTGGTGATGTGGACGGCGATCGCAAGAACGACCTGCTCACCAAGGATGGCTGGTTCCGGAACCCGGGGCCCGAGAAGGACGTGCTATGGGCTTTTGAACCGTTCGCGTTTTGTGAACCGGGCGGAGCCGACATGCATGCTTACGATGTCGACGGCGATGGGCTGAACGATGTCATCACCAGTCTCGATGCGCATGCGTTTGGGCTGGTTTGGTGGAAGCAGCAGCGGGACGCGGCGGGGAAGATCAGCTTCACTGAGAACCGGATCATGGGAAGTCGCCCGACGGAGAACCCGTACGGCGTGAATTTTTCCGAACTGCACTCGGTGCGCCTGGCTGACATCAACGGGGATGGGCTGCAGGACATAGTGACGGGGAAGACGTACTGGTCGCATCATCGGCAAAGCCCCAAGTGGGATGCGGGGCCGGTTGTGTATTGGTTTGAGCTGCGACGTGGAGCGAGCGGTGTGGAGTGGATTCCGCATTTGGCGGACGACCAAGCGGGGATCGGGCGGCAAATTGTTGTGGCCGATGTGGATGGGAATCAAACTCCCGACCTGGTGACAGGCGGAATGCTTGGTTGTCATGTGCTGCGGCACGAGGCACTCGAGCTTGCGGGTACCGCGTTTGAAGCGGCTCAGCCCAAACCACGGCGCGAATTGAAGGAAGATTTGTCGGGAGTCGACGCGGCAGCTTACATGACGGTGCCCGAGGGCTTTCATGTGCAGTTGGCGGCGGCCGAGCCTGAAATCCACCAACCAGTGGCGATGGCCTTTGACCATCGCGGACGACTGTGGGTCGCCGAGGCTTACACCTATCCAATCCGGGCCAAAGAAGGCGAAGGGCTCGACAAGATCGTGATCCTGGAGGACACCGATCAGGATGGCAAATTTGATAAGCGGACGAATTTCATCGAGGGACTAAATCTCGTCAGCGGGCTGGAGGTTGGGTTTGGCGGCGTGTGGGTTGGAGCCGCACCTTACTTCATGTTTATCCCCGACAAGAACGGCGATGATGTTCCGGATGGAGCGCCTCAGGTTTTGCTAGATGGTTTTGGATATCAAGACACGCACGAGACGCTGAACACGTTCAACTGGGGACCGGATGGCTGGCTCTATGCCTGTCACGGCGTGTTCACGCACAGCAAGGTAGGCCTGCCGGGGACTCCCGATGCAGAGCGGACACCGATGAATGCCGCGGTCTGGCGCTATCATCCGATTCGCCATCAATTCGAAGTGTTTGCTTGGGGAACGAGCAATCCCTGGGGCGTCGACTTCAACGATTACGGCCACGCGTTTGCGACGGCCTGCGTGATTCCGCACCTCTATCACATCATTCAGGGTGGGCATTACCAGCGGCAAGCGGGCGAGCACTTTAATCGGAACGTGTATGCCGACATCCAGACGATCGCCGATCACCTCCATTACGCTGGGGACATTCGCGACCACGCTTGGTGGGGCCACGAGCCGGATATTCAAAATGACACTTCGGATGCCGGGGGTGGACACGCGCACTGTGGCGCGATGATCTACCTCGGAGACAACTGGCCGCAGCGTTATCGGAACCAGATTTTTTTCAACAACATTCACGGCAATCGGGTCAATATGGACCGGCTCTCGCGCGAGGGAAGCGGCTACATCGGAAAGCACGGTGATGACTTGTTGATGGCGAACGATCGCTGGTTCCGCGGAATCAATCTGCGAACCGGGCCGGACGGATCGGCTTACCTGATCGATTGGTATGACCGCAATGCTTGCCATCGCGTGAACCCCGAGATTTGGGACCGGACCAATGGGCGGATTTACAACATTGCTTACGGCGTTCCAGCGAGATCTGCAGTCGACTTGGGCAAGCTCGACGATGCTGCTCTGGCTCGTTTGGCTTGGCATGCGAACGACTGGTACGTTCGCGTTTCCCGGCGGGTGCTGCAGGATCGAGCCGCCAGTGGCAAGCTGAATGCAAGTGCTGTAGCCGCTGAACTCGAAAAGCTGCTGGCGAGCGATGATGAAACGCGGGTGCTGCGTGGAATGTGGCTGGGACACTCGACGGGCGTGCTCAAGCCAGAGCAACTTTCTGCGTTGCTGAGTCACAGTTCCCCTTACGTCGCGGCTTGGGGCGTGCAGCTGCTTTGTGAGAATCGCGAAAAGTTGACAACGGATACAGGCATGCGGCTGGGAGAACTGGCGAGGTCGAAGCAGAGCGACCCGATTGTTCGGTTGTATTTGGCTTCGGCGCTTCAGAGACTTCCGCTGAGCGACCGCTGGGAGATTGTTGAAGCGCTGGCGGCCAATGGCGGAGACGCGAAGGATCGGAATTTGCCGCTGATGATTTGGTACGGGCTTGAGCCGCTCGTCGTGGCCGATCCGGAACGAGCGATTCGGTTGGTCGAGACAAGTCAAATCCCGCAGCTGAGTCAATTCATCGTGCGGCGCGCCGCGGGTGATGCGGTGGCTTTGAATGCCGTGTTGGGGGCGGTCGCTGGCTGGAAGCCGGAGACGCAGCAGATGGCGCTAGAACAGATCAACCGAGCGTTGGAGGGCAGGGTGAACGTGGCTCAACCGGAAAGCTGGACGGCGTCTTACGAGCGGTTGGCTCAAAGCGATTCGCCTGAAATTCGAGACCAAGCCTTGCGGTTGGCGGTAGCGTTTGGCGACCGCCGCGTCTTCCCTACTTTGCGAGCATTGCTGGCTGAAAAAGAGCGACCGCTGGCCGAACGGCAGCGGGCATTGGATATTTTAGTGAAAGGACGGGACAAGGAGCTGGCCGGAGCACTTTATGCGGCGATCGAAACGCCCGAGTTGCAGTCGGCGGCGATTCGCGCCTTGGCTGCGGCGGCTGATCCCCAAACGCCGACGAAATTGCTCGACGCTTGGACGGGACTGACTCCAGCCGGGCGTGAAGACGCGATCGCGACGCTCGCCTCGCGGGCTGCCTTTGCACAGCAACTGCTCGATGCGATTGATGCCGGAAAAGTTTCACGGACCGACGTGCATGCCTACCATGTGCGACAGATGGTCAACTTGGGTGACGAACCGCTGGTTGAACGAATCACCAAGTCTTGGGGGAAGGTAGGGACCTCGACTGAGGACCAGCAGCAGGCGATCGAAAAGTTCAAGTCGCTGCTGACGACCGAGGTGCTCAAGGATGCGGATGCGAGCCATGGCCGAGCCATGTTTGTGAAACATTGCGCGGCGTGCCATCAGCTGTTTGGAGCAGGAGAAAAAGTTGGACCGGACTTGACGGGTTCGAATCGTGCGGAGCTCAGCTACATCCTTGAGAACCTAGTCGCGCCGAATGCCGTGGTGGGTAAGGATTATCAGATGAGCCTGCTGCAACTGCTTGATGGGCGGGTGGTTTCAGGTTTGATTCTCAAAGAGACCGATAGTGCAGTGACCTTGAAGACGATCAACGACACAGTTGTGGTCGCGTTGGATGAAATCGAAGACCGCAAGTTATCCGATTTATCGCTGATGCCTAACGGACTGCTTGACCCACTTAAGCAAGAGGAAATTCGTGATTTGGTTGCCTATCTCGCGAGCCCCGTGCAGGTGCCGCTGCGCGGCCCGAGACCGGAGTTTGACGCTGCGACCGGAAAGGTTTCTGGAGCTTTGGAGGGCGAGTCGCTGAAAGTGATTTCTACAACTCGCGGCTCGACGGGGGGTCAAAAAATGGGTGAGTTTGCCAAGGACCGCTGGAGCGGCGAAAACCATTTGTGGTGGACTGGCGGGCAACCCGGCGACAAACTCGTGGTCGAATTCGAAGTCGCTGCGGCGGGGCGTTTCGATGTCCAAGCTGTGATGACTAAGGCTCGGGATTACGGAATCGTGCAACTCTCGCTGGATGGGAAAGCGATTGGTGAAGCGGTCGATCTTTTCAACACGCCCGATGTGGTGACGACGGGGTTAGTTTCGCTGGGGAGTCAGGAGCTGACCGAGGGAAAACACCAGTTGACGATCGAGATCAGGGGAAAGCACCCTGAAGCGGTGCCGGGGTACATGTTTGGACTAGATTTCATCCTGCTCAAACCAATTTCGGATTAATCGCTGCGGCTGGAGTGACCATGATCGACAAAGAGCGATTGCTGGTGGCCGCGATCGAAATGCCTGCCGGCCCTGACCGAACGGCTTTCGTCGTGCAGGCGACGGCGAACCATCCGGAAACGCGCGAAGAGATTTTCCGCTTACTCCAGATTCACGATGATGCAGGTAGTTTTCTGGAGCTTTCCGCTTGGGACCGGGACAGCACACTCCGTTCTCTCGATCCGCCTGAGGAGCCAGTCTTGGGCTTGGACCATGTCTTGGGATTGCTCGAACCAGATGGCTCGGGCGGGAGCCTTGGTCGGCTGGGGCCATTCAAAATAGTCGAGTTGCTGGGCGAGGGTGGATCGGCGTTTGTGTTCCGGGCGATCGACTCGCGGCTGAACCGAGAAGTGGCGATCAAGCTGCTGAAGCCGGGGTTGATGTTGACGCCTCGACATCAAAAGAAGTTTTTAGAGGAAGCTCAAACGCTTGCCTCGCTTAGAGCTGACCATGTCATCAACATTTACGAAGTTGGTGAGTATCAAAATCTTCCGTACTTCGTGATGGAGTATTTGCCCGAGAGTTCACTGCAAACTCGCCTCTCTCAGAAAGGGCCCTTACCCCTGGATGTCGCGCTCAAAATCGGCGAGCAGGTACTGGAGGGTTTGAAGGCGGCTCACAGCAAGGGAATATTGCATCGAGATATCAAGCCGAGCAATGTGCTGATCGAGCGATTTCCCGATCGCGTCAAGCTGAGTGATTTCGGACTCGCTCGCTCGGTGCTGCTGGAGGAGGAAGACCGCGCGATCGGAACGCCTCAATTCAGCTCACCAGAGCAAATCAAGGGCGAAGCCGTTAATCAGCGAACGGACTTTTTCGGCTTTGGTTGTCTGCTTTATTCGATGCTTGTGGGGCAGAGTCCATTTGCGGGAACAAGCCGAGTCCAAACGATTCAGCTGACGATTGAGGCTAATCCGGAACCGCTGAGCCATTTCGGCTTGAGTGTACCGGAGACGTTACAGAACCTGCTCAACCGTTTGTTGGCGAAGTCGCCATCTAGCCGTCCCTCGGATGTGGACGACGTGCTGGGGAGTATTCGAGCGGTGCAGCGAGAGCTTGCCGAGCCCTCACCAAGCCGGCGGCGCTGGCTATGGACTGCGGGCGGCGGGCTGGCAGCAGCAGGCTTGCTTTATCTGACAAGCCGAAGTTGGCGTGCTCCGAAGCCGAGGCAAGTACTGCCGGCAAACGCGATGAGTGAGTTGAAACTTTATGATGTCAACTTGAATACATTCTTGCACTCGCAGCAAAATGCGACGCTGGTAACTTCTGAGCCGTTAACCCTGATCAGGCCGATCGTTTATTGGCGACCAACTGGTGCTGAAAAACCTGCCACGGTGACGTATCAGTTGGAGTTCTCCCAGCCACTTCGAACCTGTCGGTTTCAATGCATTGGCTATTGTGCTTTCGGGTTTGACGAGAAGGCGACCTTTAAATTATGGGCAGGTCCTGGTGAGAACTCGCTCGCACCGGCAATTAGCGTCAGCCAAAACCGGATGGAGTATTGGCCTCGCCCGGGGAAGTCGATTTCAGTGCCTCAGTTTACGATAGACGACCCACAGTCATTTCATGGACCGAGAGCATGGATTGATGTGTCTCATTTGGTTGAAGGTCGCACGACTTTATTTCTCAAAGCTGAGATGTATTCCTCCAAGGAGATTTTCACTTGGGCAGGCGTTTCACTGGGACCAGCGGGTTCACAATTCTTGCGGTCTGATGTCGATCGAGGTGAGTCGCCACTCATAGTCGATCCCCACGTTTGATGGTGGGCTGCTTCCCGGCATGCGGATGAGACTAGACAGACAATCGCCAATAGAACCGCAGCGACGAGGCGAATAAGCATAATGATGCGGAGCAGTTGCAGATGTCGCTTCGCGACAAAGCGTTTTTCCGGATTAAGTTTCTACTCGTCGGTTTTCGACGGTTCGGGGGATGGTGCTTTTACCACGAGTTCGCAAACTATCCGGATGCCACCTCGACCAGCCTGCGGTTCAACGTAATCTCGCCAATTCGAATCGACTCGAAAAGCCTCGTCATGATACGCACCGCCACGCAAGATCTTGTTTTCCCCTTCCTTGGGCCCGGCAGGGTCAATTAAACCTTCGGCTGGGTATTCAGCCAGCCAATCGCTGCACCATTCGTCGACGTTTCCGAGCACATCATACAAGCCCCACGGGTTGGGAAGTTTGATGCCGACATCCTGCGGCTTTCCATTTGAATTGGATATATACCAAGCAAACTGATCGATTCCAGCAGGGCTTTCACCAAAGAAGTAGCGATGCCCGCTTCCAGCTCGCGCGGCGAATTCCCACTCGGCCTCGGTCGGCAAGCGATAGACTCGGCCCGCGCGGACCTCAGCCGGAAGGGCATTCAGGCGATCGCAAAATTCAACAGCCTGAAACCAAGTCGCTGAATCAACCGGCAACAGATCCCCTTTATGATTCGACGGGTTGAACCCCATTACGTCTTCAAATTGTGTCTGGGTGACTTCGGTAACGCCGAGGTAAAACGCTCGGGTGAGTGTGATGTTGTAGTTCTCAATGGGATTGAGCGCCGAGCGACGCGTGAAACTTCCGGGGGGAATCAGTACGAACTTCATTCCAAGAGAGTTTTGAAGTCGCGAGGCAAACTCGGCCCGTGGGGCCTCAACTCGCACCATACTTTCTTTGTTGAGAACCCTCTGGAGATCGCGAGTTTGCTCCAAAATCTGGCTGAGAGGAACTATTCGGAGGTCATTTTCCGCTTGGGAGTTACCAAAAACAAACCAACTCCAGACCGCAACCAAGAGTATTCCAGCTAGGAGCGATGTGGCGACGAGAGGAGAGCTGAGTTTCCGAAGAGCCTGATGTGCAAAACCGATTTCGACCGGTTCTCGTTCAGCCGGGATTTGGCTCGCCAAAAAACTATCCGCTAATTGGTCCCAATAGGCTGGCGATGGCTTTGCGGGAAGCGGTTGAAGAATTGCTCGCTTGAGCAGGTCCTCAAGTGGACCATTTTCATTGCTCTCTGCCGCGACCAAAGCAAACAGGGGACGGTCATTGACGACCAGCCACTCCAGTTGGCGAAGGATTTCGCTGGAGTTTTCAGCTGCAGGACTTTTTATCAAGACGCCAGCATGAGACCGCTGCAGGGCTTGGTGAAATGATTGAAGCGGTGGTTGGCCGGGGTCTACGTCGCGAAAAGCAGCCCAGCAAACAAACCCGCGGGATTCGAGTTGCCGGACCACTGCCTTCGCTACCGACAGGTCGGAGTGAGAGTAGCAGATAAAGACGTGGCGTTTCACAACTACGTTCCCGTAAACCATTATCGACAGAATCCTGTCACTCAACTGAATTGAGGATGACGACTCAGAGTCGTCAAGTTTGTAAATCCTGATCAATAATTTGTTTGAGCATTACGCGAGCGCAGTTCCATTGCCGATAGGCAGTGGAACGCGAGATCCCCATTGTCGCCGCCGCCTCTTCGAGGGAAAGTCCCACAAAGTACTTAAGTTTTACCAGCATGGCTTTTTCCGGATCCTTCGCCTCCAGTTGGTCGAGGGCTCGGTCGACCAGGAGAACTTCGGGGATTTGACCGGGCTCCTTGTGGGAAAAATGTTCCAAGTGAACGCTGTCCGCTCGGCGGGCAGCCCCGCCACGTCGCAGGGCGTGTTTGGCCCGAGCGCGATCGACAAGTACCTGCCGCATTGCTTGAGCAGCAGCCGCGACGAAATCTCGCTCGCTTCTCCAGAGACCGCCGTGATAATTCGCTATCTTGGCAAAGGCTTCGTGGACTAGGGCGGTTGTCTGCAGCGTGTTGCCTGGTGCTTCCCCAGCAATCTTTGCCCGCGCCAAACGTCTTAGTTCGTCGTAGACGACCGGGAGAATCTCCGCCACACCCGCCGGACCAGTTGCTTCCAAAGTCACAATGTTATGGGGAGCGTTCATGGTCGAGATACAAGGGATTACGGGTTGCTGGAGGGCTTCGCGATTTCCGCCAATTCAAACAATTGTACACCAGATTTACCGCGAAAATAATCTGCCGCTCTGGAGAAAAGCAGGCTCATTTGTATCGCTACTTTGAAGGTCTGGAAAAAGCCGCTGGTTTTGACCTGTAGGAAACGACTGGATATCAGCTAATTGCGAATTCAAGCAAATCGGTCGTGCACCACAGTTTGCAGTTGGCTGTAATTTGCCAGTTCGAGTCTTGAGCCCATCTGGTTCCCAACAATCTCAATGCCAGAACACTGCGAAATTCTCCTTAAAATCCAGCAAGGTCGCCTTTCCATTTAAAGGAAACTCTTTCGTTCCTCTGTCGGCTAGAATCTTGCTGAGACTTCCCAAGAGAGTTCAAAGATATGCGACAAAAATGGTCAACAGTCGGCTTGCTAATAGTTCTTTATGCAACCATTTTTTGCGCGACACCAGCCAAAGCCAAATGCCAAGCCGATTCCCCAACTCAGTCGGAGTCGATCGAGAACTCTGTTGGGATGCGACTTGTAAAAATCATGCCGGGCGAATTTCTGATGGGCAGCCCCGAGACTGAGCGATCGCGATTCGAGTGCGAGCGTCAACATAAGGTCCGAATCACGAAAGCATTTTGGATCGGGGTTGAAGAGGTGACCGTCGAGCAATACAGCACGGTCTTAAACCGCGAGCTCAACAAGCTTGACGATAGAAATCACCCGGAGGACCATCTCAGCTGGCACGACGCGGAAGCCTTTTGCCGAAAACTGTCCGAGCTTGAACCGGAGAAATTGGCTGGGCGAAATTATCGTTTACCAACCGAGGCGGAGTGGGAGTACGCGTGTCGAGCTGGAACGAATACTGCCTATTTCTGGGGAGACGATCCGAATGGTGCCGATGACTCTGCATGGCACCTGAAAAATTTCGGAGGATTACGGAAAAGAGTTGGCAGTCGCAAACCGAACCCTTGGGGGTTACATGATATGAACGGCAGTCTGTGGGAATGGTGCAGCGATTGGTACGCCGAGCTGCCGAGCGACGAGCAGACAGATCCACAGGGACCACTAAGTGGCGAGCAACGAGTCGTTCGCGGGGGAGCGTTAGATAGCCCAGCTGGTTACATCCGGTCGGCCAGCCGAGCACCAGCCAATCCATCCTTCCTTCGTGCGAATGAGGGACAGAACATCGGCTTTCGCGCGGTGATGGTGGAATTGGAGACGAAAGAAACTGACTCCGGTCGAAAGTAACTATTCTGCTGCCGAGCGATTTGAGTTTTTTGTTTCCAAGCTCAGCTCAGCGAATCAGCTCAGTTCTCAATCCCCGCGAGTTCGCAGAGGTTTGCATCGATCACGGGCTGAGGACAACTCCAGACCAGAAAGAACAGAGCTTCGCAGCACCAGCGACCGACGGGATGATCGGGTGAGTAGCCGGCACCTTTGGCGACAGCTAACGCAGCTTGTGTAGCCCGAAGCACGAGGCTGTTTGCTCGTTGCCGCAGTTGCTCATTGCTACAAGCTGCTTGGCCCGTTGCGGCGGCGAACAAGTCTTGACCCAGTGCGATTGATTCGGCCTCAAGGGCGCTCGCGACTGATTTGAGCTCTGGACGGTTTCCTACCTCGCCATTCAAATATTCGAGTGCCGAAGAGGCCAGCCCGACAGCGAGCGTGGTAGTTTGCAGCCCTCCAGTGCCGGCTCCGCGTCCTCGCTGCAGCACATTCGGATCGGGACCTTGCAAGAGATTGGAGGCAGGGACCTCGACTTGTTTGAAGATTACCTGTCCGGTTTGGCTTGCTTGTAAAGCCAGCAGCTGATTCGCTTTTGGAACCTCCACTCCCGGAAGTTCGCGGGGCACCCCCAACAGCACTTGTCGCCCATCCTCCAGAGCCGCTCCGACCACGAACAGGTCTGCGGCTGGTGCACCGGTAACCCAAGGTGTGTAGCCGTTGAGTTGGAAGCCGGATCCAGTCTCTGTTGCTCGCAGCGTTGGTCCAAGGAGATGCTGGCGACTGGTCGTCAAGTGCGAAATACCGACGGTCGCGAATGCTTCACCGCGAATGAGTTTTGGCAGCCACGTCTCAGCGAATTGCCGGTTGGGCGAACCATCAATTCGCTGGCAGGCGCCGGTGCGTTGAGTCAGCACGAATGCGGTCGTCAAACAGACACGGCTGAGCATCAAATATCCGCGAGTCAATTGCTCGGCATCCCAACCTTGCCCGGCAAACTCCGTTTGATGAAACCACTCGAAGACACCGGCTTCTGCGCAGAGCCGCAATTCTTCGTCGACCCAGACACGGTTTGGGATACGGCTTTCGACAAGTTGTTTGAGCTGAGACTCGAGCTGTGCGAAAGGTGGCGAATCGGGGGATGTGACTCGATGAATCGACATGCGAGGAGCCTTTGGGCGAGGCTGAGTGGAAGTGGCCGGATTAGCGGTCGATTATGGCACTGAGCGGCGGTTGGCGCGAAGCCGGCGGTGGAAGAGGCGGGCTGGATATTGTGGCAGCGTTGGAACTAGCTGCGCCTCGCCTGCGCCAAAGCCTGACGGCTTAGGGCTTCGGCTACGGGCTGAAGGAAAGAGCCACGCAGGAGCCTAATTGCTGCGCCGGTTGCGGCGGGCTTGAGCGTCCAGAGTGGAGCGGCGACTGCTTTGGCGAGCGCCTTCAGCTTCGCCGGTGGGGGTTACTGGAGAGCGTGATGACTCTTCGCTCGAGCTTTCCGTTTTCGACTCTTCAGCAGGGGCTTGTTCCGAGTCAGCTTGCTCAGCGTCGGCCTCTGCGTCGGCTTTCTCCTCTTTCTTCTCGGCCTTATCTTCGGCGACCAGCCGATAGTCGAAGCCGCCAAGCCGCTGTTCACGTTCGGCATCGCGTTCGCGGGTGGAAGGAGCAAGAAAGGCGCTGGTGATCAGAATGTCACGCGGCATGGGAAGCGGGTTCCCCCGATAATAGTTCCTGCGAACGGCATTCCCGTAGAAGTGCAGGGGCCTGTAAGGCCGCTCAAGAATCGGGGTCTGTTCGCTGGTCTCACGCTCTGAACCGAGTTTGAGCACTCGAGAAGTCCAGCCCGGTTCCTGAGCCTGCAGTTCGGCGGTCAGAAGCGTGGAGGATATACCGAGCGCAGCGATGAGCGAAATTCGAAACAGCAAGTGCATGGAGCGATACCCTTGACGATGGTTTCCCTTTTAACATCGGCTGATTCATGGCGAGGTGCCGAGGCGCGGACAATTTTTCCAGTCAAACGCTCGGTTCCATCTCTTCCGATATCAATAATTGAACGGCTCCTTCGGAATTCAATCGATAAAGCAATCGAAACGCCCAGATGATCGCGGATTTCGCCGATGTTGAAGAGGTTCCTAATCTCTGGAACGGCCCCGGCCCGATGGTCGCAAGGTTGGGGGTGGTTCAGCAGGACGGGCTCGTTCAGGTTGCCGCAGTTTTTCGGGTTTGATAAAGTTTGCAGGGAATTCAAGCTTTGCATAGAGCGGCAACTTTGCGACAGACTAGACCGCCAGAATATTCGGCCCTGCCAATCTCGACTCTCCGTCGCACTCCCTTTCAGAACGGGCTCATTTGCCATGTCGCGTCGTGTTCGCCGAAAGCTCAGGCACAAACCTCGCCCGAATACGGAAAACCGTTTCCGTTCGCCGGGGACGCTGGTGTCGCATCCTGACGCCGAACCGAGCCAGATTCGAGCGATTGCTTTTGGAAATGGGAGCTACGAAGAGCATGTCATCAGCGACCTGAAAAAAATCACCGAGTTGCGGGGGCGATTTCCGCTGATTTGGGTCAACGTGGACGGACTGGCCAACGTCGAGGCGATTCAGGAACTCGGTCGACAATTTGACTTGCATCCGCTCGCTCTGGAAGACGTCTTGAACCAGCATCAGGTTTCCAAGAGCGAGGACTATCCAAGCCATCTCTTCTTTGTTTCGAGAATGATCAACTGGAACGGAGAAATTCAATCGGAGCAATTAAGCCTGTTTTTGGGTTCCAATTTCGTCGTAACGATTCAGCAATTCCCGGGAGACTGTTTCGATCCGGTACGGGATCGGATTCGTAAAACCCGAGGCAAACTCGCCACGTGCACGGCCGATTATCTCGCCTACTCTTTACTCGATGCGATTGTCGATTCTTACTTTCCGGTCGTCGATCGGCTTGCCGATGAATTGGATACTTTGGAGGAGCAAGTCGACAGCTCGCGTTCGCCCCGATTGATTTCTGAGTTACATCGCGTGCGAAACTGTATTTTGGTTGGCCGGAGATCGGTGCGGCCGCTGAGGGACGCAATCAACCAGTTGATTCGCGATCCGTCTCCCTTCATCCGCGACGAGACCAAGTTCTTTCTTCGCGACTGCCATGACCATTGCATTCAGATCATCGAATTGCTTGAGACTTACCGCGAGCTTTGCAGCGACTTGAGAGACTACTACGTCTCCATGATCAGCTTCCGAATGAACGAGATCATGAAAGTCTTGACGGTGATTTCAACGATTTTCATTCCTTTGAGCTTTATTGCCAGCGTCTACGGGATGAACTTCGATACCGACTCGCCGTGGAATATGCCTGAACTCGGTTGGCGGTTTGGTTACTTTTTCGCACTGGGATTGATGGCGCTCACGGCCCTTGGTTTTGTCTTTTATTTCTGGCGGAACGGCTGGTTGTCTGGCAACGAATTGCCATCCGCCTCGGATCGCAGCAGCAACGACGCAGAGCCAAAACAATGACGAACGGGGAGCGGGACTGAATTGGAACAGACCTGGCTAATCACCGCGTCCGTGCTCGCAGGCGCCGTCTTGCTTTTGGCCTTGGCTCAGGTCGTTTACGTCTGGCTTTATCATCGCGGAGCCCGGAAGCCGCTCAGCTTTGCAAGCCCAGCGGAAGTTCCCGGAAGAGTTGCTGTGATCGTCTGCCTCCGCGGACATGACCCCACGCTGGTCGCCAGTCTTGAGGGGCTGGGAAATCAGAATCACCCAGACTTCGAAATCCACTTGGCACTCGACTCTTCGACCGACGCCGCGATTCTGGTCGCACGGGAGTTCGCAGCGAGGGCGACGGTTCCAACGTCCGTTCACGTGCTTGCCGAGCCGAGTCGCAACTGCGGGCTGAAATGCGATTTGCAGCGATTGGCTTACAGCCGAATCAGTCAACGCGTTGAGTACGTCGTCTTTACCGATGCCGATTGTGTCGCTCCGGCGGACTGGTTGAAAGGCCTGCTTTATCCGTTTACTCACGCAAAGATTGGGGCAGTGTCAGGGAATCGTTGGTATGGGCACGCGCCGGGGTGGGGTTCAGAGATTCGGCGGATCTGGAATGCGGCGGCGATTGTCCAGATGTATCTCTACCGGATTCCCTGGGGAGGTGCGCTGGCGCTGAGGCGAACCGCGATCGAACAGGCGAATCTGATCTCGGTCTGGTCGCGAACCCTCTGCGAAGATACGGTCGTGCAGCATGCGCTGGCGAAGGTTGGTCTACAAGTCGCATGGATTCCGCGACTTGCCTTAATCAGCCACGAGGAGGCTCGGCCAGCGGCGGCAGCCAATTGGATCGTACGACAGTTGATCACGGCAAAGCTTTATCATCCCGCGTGGCCTCTTGTCGCCGGTCACTCGTTGCTGGTGGGAAGTACGACGTTGCTCTCGATACTGGGCATTGCATTGACTGGCTTGGTGGGGCAGGGAAGTGCGTGCCTGCTGCTGGCGAGCGGCTTTGCGATCGCCCAACTCTCAAATCTGGGGCTCTTGGCTTGGATCGAGGAAACGACGGTTCCAGCGCCAGAGCGCCAACGGGAAGTAATGGAGACCGCTCGCCAACTGCCGCGGCAACTCCTGCTCGTGACGGTCACTCAATTGGTCCACTCTTGGGCTGCGTTCAAAGCGATGTTCGCTAGAGAGATCACTTGGCGGGGCATTCGATACCGCCTTGGCAAAAGATCCATCGAACTGCTGAATTACGAACCTTTCGACCAGTCGCACGACCCCAAGCAGTCGATTTTCTAGTGCTGTCTACTAAGCGACGAGAGAGAAGCTCAGGGCGGGTCGGCTATCGAAGCCAATACCCTTCGAAGCCTCTCAGCGATGCGAGTGGATCGCGGCACCCGCGTCGAGCTGGGGCTGGCTGGCAATCCGCTTGGTCATCTGCCCACATTGCCGGACGATAAATTCCTCGATGGGGAGCCGGCTGATTGCCTCTTGCAACTGGGGGGCTGGCGTGGCTTCACTGAGCCCCACTGCGACGAGCAACTCGTTGGTGTCAATTACGAGATGTCCGGCTACCAAATCACAAAGGCCGGAGTTAATCACGGTTTGCTCGGATCGGGCGCCGGCAATGAAATGCCACTGACCGCCTGAGATTCCCCTGATGTCGAGCGAGTAGACCGCCCCGGAAGCGAGATTGCCTTCGGCTAGCATCAGTTCAATCCACTTGCTCGCGATCCGCTCGGCCAGTTCTTTCGGCGCGCCGAGAGAAACAGGATTTTGTTCACGTCGTTTGCCCCAAGCGTCTTGGGCGCCGAATTCGAGATACCGAATCACCTGTTCCCGAGAAATCACCGGACAGGGGAAATCTGGAACCAAGGCCTTGAAGTTCCGGTTATCAAAATTCACCAGGCAGGCATCGTAGTCTTGGTAGACGCGACTGCTACTGAAAAACATCTCGGCAAATTGAGAGGTCGCTCTTCGCCCCAGACTTCGCTCGACGAATCGCACGCCGGTGCTATTGAAAAATTCGCAGCACCAATCGATTACAGCTCGAAACGTGGTCGGCGCTTCGGAGACCAAGTGGAAGGTGCGGTCGCGGCTATTTGGATTCTCAACCAAGCGACAGATGGCTCGGGAGACCCAATCGACAGTGATCACGTTGTGCGGTTCATCTCCAGAAACCGGCAATTCGATGTCCGTCTGGATCCGCCCGTTGGCATCGCGAGGTTGCTGCGGAACAAGCATTGCCAAAAGCCGCAGGTACCACATCAAACCATGGTAAGAAGAGGTATACCCTGTTTGCGAGTCGCCGGCGATGATCGAGGGGCGATAGACCGTTTTCGAAGAGAAACCGCTGCTGTCCATCACTTCGCGTTCAGCGAGGAATTTGCTTTCTTCGTAGGAGTTTCGGAAAGCTTGGCCGCAGTCGAGTTCGTCTTCGCGGACGACGCCCGAGCGATTGCCGCAAACGTAAGCGGTCGAAACGTAGTGCAATTCCCGCAGGCCAGTGCGTTGGGCGAGATCGAGTGCATGCCGCGTCCCGTACAGGTTTGTTCGCCAAGGCTCTTGGTCATGCTCGGCCGGTTCAAACTTCACAACCGCCGCATTGTGGATCAAGCCGGTGCAGTGGCGTGAAATCCAACGCTGGTCGTCAGTGGATAGTCCCAAATTCGGTTGAGAGACATCGCCCTCGAGCACGATCGGACGAGGCAATGAATAACCGAGCTTCTGTTCCCAGCGTTGCAGCAGCAGTTCAATGCGGTCGTGTGCGCTCATTCGACGATTCGAGCGAGCCAAAACGGCCAATCGCTTTCCACTGGCCAACAAATCGCGGGTCAGGTAACGCCCCACGAGGCCACTGGCGCCGGTGAGGAAGAAATAGCCAGATGATTTGGTGGAGTCGAATTCAGCCACTTCACGCTGCGTCGGCCCGCAGGAAGTTGCGGCCTGTCCGATGTTGTGAGATTTCGGATGGTGATTCACTGAAAATACCGGACGCGGCAACGACAGCGGGGGCATCCCACAACTGACATCATCTGATGGCAGGCTGTCTCGGTCTGTTTTGGAAGTGATGAGTCAAGTTGTGTCTCAAATGCCGGCGTCCAATCCGGATCTGTCTCAGCGAATGAAACGGAACATCCTGCGGACACCCGAATTCAGGGCTGGCAGGTTTGCTCGTTACAATCAGCATATTCGCTGCGATTTAGACAAGGCGTTCGGTTGAGTATAGACCAAGCAATCCGGCTGACCACCTGAAAGCGCTTTCCGAACCCGAAAAACCAAGTGATTTGGTTGACTTCAACTGCTGCTACCCACACAATCGACACCTCAAACCGCCTCGCTGAACCTGCTTTTTTCGGGATACATTCCTATGGCTGCGACTTCGCCTGTCCGGAGAATGGTAGGCGGCTTACTGACTGTGCACCTGATTTTCCTTGCCCTAGCGGCGTCAACGTCTGGTCAAGACACTTCGTCGGGCCAATCGTCCTTAACACCCGGCTTAACGGGTGAGGAAATCGCCACCGGATGGCTCTCGCTTTTCGATGGGAAATCACTCTACGGCTGGAAGTCCGAATCCCAAGTCGACTGGCAAGTCGTAGACGGTGAAATCCGGGCGACTGGCGGCTTGGTCGGGTTGCTGCGGACGACCAGCCAATTTGCGGACTTCCGACTCCGCTTGGAGTTTCGCAGCGAGGCCGCGACCAACAGCGGCGTGTTTCTCCGAACCAGCCCGAAACCAACCAAGCCTGAGTCCGATTGTTACGAGTTCAACATCGCTCCTTCGAATAATCCTTTTCCTACGGGCTCTTTTGTCGGAAGGCAAAAGTCCGGAGTCGAATTTCAAACCGGTTCGTTCGAGACTTGGCACAAACTGGAGATCACTGCTGAAGGCGGGAAGTTCAAAGTGGTCATCGATGGCCAAGAGGTGCTGGACTACTCCGACCCCGCGGCACTGGGACGAGGTTACATTGGCCTGCAGTTCAATGCAGGCTCAGTCGCCTTTCGGAACATTGCCATTCTCCCTTTAGGATTACAGCCGCTATTTAATGGCAGGAACCTCGAGGGCTGGAACCTCGACCATCTGGAAGCAAGTCGCGCCGAAGTGACGACGAGCGGCGAACTGCAATTGAAGGGAGGGCGCGGACAAGTCGAGACCAAAGGCCGCTTTAAAGATTTTATTCTTCGACTCGATTGCCGGACGGGAGCCGAGGGTTTGAACTCAGGGATCTTCTTTCGGTCGATTCCGGGCGAGTTGATGAACGGGTACGAAAGCCAAATTCACAATGGCATGAAGGAGCGCGACCCCGAACAACCAGCTGACTTTGGCACCGGAGCAATTTTCCGTCGACAGGCTGCTCGCCGAATCGTTGCACGCGATCAGGAATGGTTCACCAAGACACTGGTTGCAACGGGTCCGCATTTTGGCACGTGGGTGAATGGCTACCAGGTTTGCGACTGGACCGATACGCGGCCGGCTCATGAGAATCCGCGGAATGGATTGAGACTGGATGCCGGAACATTGTGCTTACAGGGTCATGACCCGGGTACCGACATTCTGTTTCGGCAAATCGAGGCGGTGGAGTTGGCTCCCCGGCGGGTGGGCGAGGGGAAGTGAACGGCGGGGAACTGGGAACTGGGAACTGGGAACTGGGAACTGGGAACTGGGAACTGGGAACTGGGAAGTGGGAAGTGGGAAGTGGGAAGTGGGAAGTGGGAATGCGGACCTAAGCACCCTCGCTCGGAATTGAGTTAAAGCCGTTTGAACTGCCGAACCGGGGGCGGGTGAGAAGCCCCGGCAGGGGAAGAGGCGGCCGCTGACTTTTGAGGTGAACCGCGATTGCGCTGCACCTCGCCGCTGGGTACGGGCTAAATAGGGCTAAACGAGAAACAGAAATTCGTTTTCCGCGTTTCCCCGGTTTCAGACGTTTGCACCTCGGATCGTTCCCACTGCCGTTGCCAGCTGCTGGGCAGCCCACTGCTAATTATCTTTGCGCTGTTCGGCTATTGCTCGCAGTACTTTTGGAAGCGGAAAGTGAACGGCTTCTTCGCGCGTCGTGCGCACTTCGACTTGAGCTTGATAGCGTTCGACTAGCCAATCGATTACTTCTTGGACAACTTTTTCCGGGGCACTTGCGCCTGCGGTGACCAGTACCGAGTTAACGCCCGTGAACCACAGGACATCTAGATCTTGCACCCCGTCAATCAGATAGGCTCGATTGCCTCGTTCAGCGGCGAGCTCCCGCAATCGCTGGCTATTGGAACTATTTTGACTTCCGAGCACCAAGCAGACTTCGGCTAATTCCGAAAGAATTCGGACGGCTTCTTGGCGGTTCTGCGTGGCGTAACAAATATCTTCTTTTGGTGGATTGACGAGGTTTGGAAATCGCTGCCGGAGCCGAGCGATAATTCGATTGGCATCATCGACCGAGAGTGTGGTTTGAGTGAGGTAGGCGACCTTCGCGTCAGTCGGAATCGTAAGCTGGTCAACGTCGGCTTCACTCTCAACCAGAATCATTGCCTCGGGCGCCTCACCCATTGTGCCGATCACTTCGTCGTGCCCTTCATGGCCGATCAGAAAGATCGTGTAGCCCTCGCGAGCGTATTTAATTGCTTCGAGGTGCACTTTGGTGACCAGCGGACAGGTCGCATCGATGGCATTCAATTTCCGCTCTTTTGCGATTCGCCGAATCTCGGGTGAAACGCCGTGAGCGGAGAAAAGAAGATTGGCTCCCGACGGGACTTCCGCCAGTTGATTGACGAAGACCGCGCCCTTTTGTTGAAAGGTTTCCACAACGTATTTGTTGTGAACGATTTCGTGATAGACATAGACCGGAGCACCGAAAGCTTGCAGAGCGAGATCGAGGCTGTCGACAGCCATGTTTACGCCGGCACAAAAACCGCGGGGGTTAGCCAAGATCACCTTCATGCTGCGTCCACCGTCCAACAAGATTTAACCGAACAAACCGAACCACCGTCGGCTTAAACCACCATTCGAGTGGTCTGATTTAACCGACAAGACCCGCAAATCTTCCGAACTAACCCGAGGCGACTTACGAATAGAGCTTACAAATTCCGCATTTATGGCGGGCCCGACCATTGTCGAACCGAATTCGGAGCTTCTTCCGCCCGAACCGGTAACAGCGGGTAAAATGTAACGGGTTCGCTCTCGTGCCGACCGGTCCCCGATTTTAGAGTTCGAGCCAATCCCTGTCAGGGTGCTGACTGGGGCAAACTCGATTCTCCGTCTTCACTCCCACCCTGCCAACCGGCAAGTTATCGCATACCTGAGCCATGGAATCGACCTCAGCAAAATCTCTCACCCGCACCTTTATCGAAGCGAACGCATCGACACTGGAACGCGGCGGCAAACAGTGTGCTCGGGAAGCCAAAGAGCATTTCGGCAAGTGGCTTTGGGCTTTTCGCAATCTGCCCAAAGAACAATTTCAGGCTATCTGCGGATTGTTGATGCTGATTCATTGGTGTCGCCAAGCCGTGACGGAACGAAAGGACGTTCCCAAGACAGAAGCGCCTTGCGACCAGTTGCGTGAAGATTTGTCTGACGCCTTTACCGGCAGGTTTGTTTCGGCGCCGATGCAGTTTGTTGCCGAGACGGTCGAGCACTACCGAATCCCAAAACAATTTGTGTTTGAGCCGCTCGAAGCTTTTGATCGCATGTGGCGATTCGGACAACCGGCCAACGAAGCTGAGATGATGGCAACAGCCACGCGATTGGGCGGGGCATTGATGCGGCAGTTGGTGCACGTTCTGGGAATCGAGAAACCAGACTTCGAACAAGCTGCGATGAAACTGGGGCAGGGCTTGAACTTGACTTGGTGGTTGATGGCCCTTCCGGAAGACATTCGCCAAGACACACTTCATCTCGCCAAGAGCGACTTTGAAGCCTGCCAATTGAAAGCCGAGAAAATTCTCTGGCCCGAACCGGCCAAAGAATTGAATCATCTCGTCCGTTCCTATGGACATCGGATTGACCAGTTGTTTGCGGCAGGGAGCAGTCTCTACCACCACCTCAATTACGATGGCCAGCGAGTGCTGCGAACGCTCATGGGAATCGGCTGGAAAGCGCTGAGCAACGCGCGGCTCGATCCGCAAAGGCTGCGTGAGCCCAACGCCGCCTTTACGGAGAAGGATTTGTTCAGCCTGAGAGCAAGGCAATTCCTGGGACTCGACTCGCCGATGCCATTTGGTTCGGACCATTCCGATCACCATTAGAGTCTCTCGCCAGTAGTTTGCTTGACCGGCAGCCCGTGAGTCACTCCAGCCCCACCAGTTCCAGCAACTTGAGCGCATTAGTGGTGGGCGAAATGCCTTGGTGCATTTTGTAGTCGAAGGTCATTGTCTTTTTGCCGTCGACGGTGCTAAACGATTCCGCGAAGTAGACCGGACGACAGGCGGATTTCAGTTCGGGCAAAGCCGCCAATTCCAAATCATGCGTGGAGACAGCTCCAATGGCTCCGGCCTCCAGGAGTCGGCGAAGAACCAAGCTGACGGCGATCTGCCGCTCGCGAGAATTCGTCCCTTGCAGGATTTCATCGAGCAGAAACAGCATGCCTTTCTCGCCGTTTGAGCTCAATTTCCCGGCCTGATCGACCACTTCCCGCAATCGCTTGAGTTCCGCCATAAAGAACGAGACGCCGTCGGCCAGCGAGTCGCTGATCCGCATGCTCGTTGCGAGTTCCACTGGAACCATTTGCAAAGATTGAGCGCAGACCGGGGCGCCCATTTGAGCGAGCACCGCGTTCAATCCTATGCTCCGCAGCAGAGTGCTTTTACCCGACATGTTACTTCCGGTCACCAGGAGCAGCGTCCCGGGAGGCCCGAGTTCGACGTCATTGACAACGCTGCGCTGCGGGTCGAGCAGTGGGTGACCAAGTTGCGTAGCCGCCATCCGCAGGTCGCTCGGAGTTGCTCGCTCGGTCACTTGCGGGAATCGCCAGCTGGGATGGTCCCAAGCCAGTTGAGCCATGGCGACAAGCACTTCCCACTGGGCGAGGTCGGCAAACCAAGTCCTCGCACCCGTTGCATTTTTCCGTTTCCATCGCTCGAGCAGATCGAGAATATGGATATCCCAGAAAAAGAGAAACTGAAAAACAAGATAGGCGAGAAAGAAAATTCCGTTGCGACGAAAATTAGCCAGCCAGGTCAACACCCCGAGCTTCGACAATTTGTTTCGCAGATCGCCTTGTTCGAAGAGCCGCGCGTGAATTTCTCGCAAGCGCTCGGCCTGCGGCTGGTAAGCCGCTAACTGATTGAAGAGTCGGTTGTAACAGCGGACATCTTCTTGACGGGCCGAGATTTGATTGAAGATATCGTGAATTCCCCCGGCAAAAAAAACCGAGATTAGAAAACTGACCGCGGCAGTTCCGACGAGAGTCCAACCAGCGACAACCGGTGCAATAAAGCCAACCATCCAAGCGACTGGAATTACCAGCCAGATCAGGAGGCACGCCCGGGCGATCCAAAGAATGGGCCACCAACGCCGCACCCAACTCTCGGACTCGCACCATTCCACGAACTTGCTCGGTCCGGCTTCACTGACCGAGAGCTGCTCGCAGATCAACTGAAACTCGCCTCGCCATTCGACTTGGTCGCACAGTTCACGGACCGCGGCCTGCCGCACACTGACCTCCGACGCCTGCGCACCGTTCAGCAGCCAGTCGCGAATCAGCAACAATCCCGACGGCGTTCGGACCGTCCCGAGTAACCGATAAAGCGAGTTCTCGCCGAACAGATCGAGGTCGCGTGCGATGCCGATGAACTGGGGCGGGACATCCTGAGGGGGAACCGACTCCAGTTGACGCAATTTTCGCTGCTGCCTGAGGACCGCATCGCGGTTCATTCGCAATCGCATTCGGATAAGAAAAATCTTGGAAGCCAGCGACTCGTGAATTCCGGCGACGGCGACAAAGCCTACGAAGCAAAGTCCGGCCAGCCACAGCCACGTCGAGCCCCAGCCAAACTGGCCGACGCCCCAACCGGCGAGGCAACCGAGCGAGAGCAAAAAGAGGCCTCCGCGTACGACTCCCAAACGCCGCCAATGATTCGAGCTTTCCAGCTCTTCCTCCGTCAACCGAGCCACCGCTTGCTCGTAAAACGGCAAGCGTGACTCAAGCGGAACAGTGGACGATGAGTGGGGTTCCTGCTTCATCCCGGCCAATCCCTGAAAAGAAACCGAGTCGGCTTTCGAGAGGAAAGCGACTCGGTCAAGTGTTTGTGCGACATCTAATGCGGTAGAGAGGTGAGCCGCCGCGATCCTTTGCTCAGGAGCGTGACGCGACAACCTGCCCGATCGGATTGTTATTGCGAGCCACCCAATTCCGCGGCTCGCTTCACTCGCGAAATGGCGATCATGAACGCTGCGGTTCGAAGGCTGACCTGATGGTTGTTGGCTTCTTGCCAAACGTCTTCAAAGGCAGCCGAAAGGACGGCGTCGAGTTGCTGCCGAACGCGATTTAGATCCCAGCTGTAGTACTGGCGATTCATTACCCATTCAAAGTAACTGACCGTCACACCGCCAGCGTTCGCCAAAATATCGGGCATCACGACCACACCGCGATCGAAGAGCACCTGATCAGCCAGTGGGTGAACCGGATTGTTCGCGCCTTCGATGACAAATTTCGCTTTGATGCTATCGACATTGTCCTCGCGAATCACATTTCCCAGTGCACTGGGAACCAGCAATTCGACATCGAGTGCCAACAGTTGTTCGTTGGAGATCGAGTCGGCGTTAGAATAGCCCTTGAGTGAACCGTACTTCAGCGTGTGCTGCAGCATGCCCGGAATATCGAGTCCATTGGCGTTGTAGTAGCCGCCCGTGATATCGCTGACGGCGACGATCTTGAACTCCGACTCATGCATGTACTTGGCAGCGTGGGACCCCACGTTGCCGAACCCTTGAATTGCGACGCGGCAATCGATTGGTCTGCGTCCGAGTCGTTTGAGCAATTTGAAGGCGAGGATGCCGACGCCGCGTCCAGTAGCTTCCTCGCGACCGCGGGCGCCGTAGTCTTCTACCGGCTTGCCCGTAATACAGGCTGGATTGAAGCCGTGATACTTCTCCCATTGATTGCGAATCCAGGACATCGTCTCGGCATTCGTTCCCATATCGGGAGCGGGAATGTCAACGTCGGGCCCGATGATTTCATGAATTTGATCGACGAACTTGCGAGTGATCCGCTCCATTTCCTTGCGGCTGAGTTCGCGTGGGTCCACACAAATACCGCCTTTGGCTCCGCCGTAGGGGATGTTGACCAGCGCCGTCTTCCACGTCATCAGCGAAGCCAGAGCGCGCACTTCGTCCAAATCGACTTCCCAGTGGTATCGAAGACCACCCTTCATCGGACCGCGGGCGTTGTTGTGCTGAACGCGGTAGCCAATCAGCGTTTCCTGTCGCCCGTCGTCCATTTCGACCGCTACTTGAACAGTCATTTCCCGCCGCGCGAGCTTCAGGCGTTTGCGGATTGCTTCGTCCAGTCCGAGTTTGTCAGCCGCTCGATCGAAGTAGAGCTGGACGGCCTCGTTCTGTTTCATTTGGGACGGTTTGGGAGCAGCGGCGACTGCGGCGGTATTCATTGATTCCACTCAAAGACTGACCAGAAGTGAACTGCACCTGAGTTTGGTCGTGTCGACCAATTGCATCGCGTTTTGATTCCGTAACCCGCAAGGATTTAGGAGACCTTTGGCAGTGAGGTTGCCAGCACGCACGGGAGCGGCAAGAATTCTCAGCTGACGAACGGTCCGCCTCCGTGGAAGGTGACTCGCGATCAGCAAACAGGAGCAAGGGCTGGCTATCGTTCTCAGCCCCCCATACTGTATTCTTAAATGGCCCCAAATCCAACACCAGTGGCTTGAAAGTGGACCTAAACCTTAATCAGGCTTGGCAGTTACTGTCCCTGAGCCGAATTTTTGGCGAGGAGCAGCTTGCGCGAATCCGGGCCCGCTTCGAGCAAGAGCAGGGGAACGCAACCGAGCCGACTGAACTTTGGGACTGGCTGGTTAAAAGCGGGGCACTCACGCCGTATCAGGCCAATTTATTTTCCTCGGGATTAAATGGCCCGTTTCGACTGGAAAATTATCTTCTGCTAGACCGGGTTAATGAAGGGCCGCTGAAAGGCAACTTCCTTGCCAAACACGCCGCATCGCAGCATCCGGTTCAGCTCGTTTTTTTTGCCAGCGGTTCGCCTGATGCTCAGCAGGCTTGGCAGGTTTGGTGTGAGCGAGCAAGCAAACTGGCAACCGTCGCCCATCCCGCTCTCACACGAACTTTCGAAGCCGTCACTCTCCCGGATCACGCCTTTGTCGTGACAGCCGTCTCGCCGGGGACTTCGTTAGACCAGAAGGTTCCGCGCAAAGCCCGACTGCCGTGGCAACAGGCAACGGCGATCGGTGCGCAAATCGCCTCCGCGTTATCCGCACTGGAAAAAATCGGACTCGCTCACGGCTCTGTTTCGCCAAGAAGTATTTGGCTGGTTGGAAAATCACAAGTTCAACTCCGCCCGAACTGGAATCTCGATGAAGCATTCTCAACAGTTCAAACTGATTCGGACGAGGCGAGCATGGATTACACGGCCCCCGAATTGCTTGATAGCGAACGCGCGACCCTGCAGGGCGACCTCTATTCGCTCGGCTGCGTGCTGTATCGATTGATCTCTGGCAGACCGGTCACGCAAGGGACGACGCTGGCGGAGAAACGCCAAAGCGTGCTTCAAGGAATCCAAAAAGACTTGAGCAAGTACGAAGTCCCCGTGGCACTGCAGCAACTGCTGGACAAGTTGCTGGCTAAGTCACCAGATCAGCGACCGCAAACAGCGCTGGAAGTGGCTCGAATGTTGGCCGATATTTCCAGCCAACCTCTGGAGCAATTACTTCCCCGAAGCGAGACACCAGCCTCGCTCGCGGTACTACTGAAGGCGATCAGCGAGCAGACTCCTGTGGTCACAGCCACCAAGTTCGGCGAGCCTCAAGCCCAAGTGGCTGTCGCTCCGATTGAAGAGCTACCTGCTTCCAAACCGGCAACTCCGGTGCCGACACTGACGCTGGCTGAACTGCGTGAGATTCGGCAAGCCAAGCGACGCCGAATCTGGCTTGCGACTGCGAGTTCGGTATTCCTCTTTGCTGCTTTTCTCGGCTTGCTGGCTTGGAGCCTTAACCGCGGCCCCTTGGTAAAGTCCCCGCTGCAGTCGACCGCCGGACAAACAGTCAACGGCACTGGCCAAGGAGGAGACGCCACGACGGAAGAGGCGGGTGAACTAGCTGCGGCCGACCCCAATTCGGTGATCAAACAAAAGGTCATCGCGGATGACGGAAGAACGCTTTGGCAGTCCCCCACCTCAGGGCAACCAGCGAACCTCGCTTACCTCCCCCCGGGTGCGAAGATCGTGATCATCGTGCGGCCAGCAGAATTGCTGAGCGACATCCAAGGCCAACTTCTTTTCGGGGCGCTCGATAGTGGCTTGCAGTCGACTATCAATCAGTGGAGCGAAGCGTTTGCGACTCCGCTGGCAGACATCCAGTCGATGGTCGTCGGGCTTTATCCGACCGAGAGTCAACAGTACGTCGCGCTTGCAAGAATCACGTTTGCCAAACCAGTACCGCGGTCAGAGCTTGGACAACGCTGGGGTGTTGACTTGCTCGCGGAGGACAACGAGTCCAACTTGATCGCGCGAGGCAACGAGGCAATTTACCTTTTGCCCCGGAGCGGCTTTGGAGTTTCGGGCGGAGGTTCGGCTCAGGTCAATGGCGGCATGGTCGTTGAGACGTTTCTCTACGGACCTACGGAACTGGTGACTTTAGCGCGAGACTCGGCCAATGCCGACAATCTCTCCGGTCCGTTTTTTGCTTTGAACAAGGCGATCGACAGTCGGCGTCACATCAACCTGCTGTTTCAACCCTCGGCTCTATTCAACGACGAGGGGGAATGGCTGATGTCGGGAACTTGGGCACCGGTCAATCGCTACCTTCGCACGATGCTCGACGAATCAGCGCGAGCGGGACTGTTCAGCCTGCACTTGGACAGCGGTGTTTATCTGGAACTATCGCTCAGTCACTCGGTCGACAAAATGCCCGCTGAACTGAAGCGTCGATTGGACAAGCAATTTCGCGAGGCGCGAGTGGGGATCCTCGAAGCACTCACAACAACGAGTGCAAATCCGTATTGGGAACGAGTGCGCCTGCGGTTCGACAATATGCTCAATGACCTTTCGAGAAATCTGCGGACTGGGATTGAGCGGCAGATGGTGGTTGCCAATTGCTGGCTTCCTCCGATGGCCGCGCATAACCTTTTGGCGGGCGCGGAGTTGGCCTTGAGCTTGGGCGATGCGACAGCCATCCCCGACGCACTCGCGCTTCCGAAAAAGTCATCGCCGCAGACTCTGGAGGAGTTGCTGGCGATGCCGCGGTCGCTGTCGGTGACAACCAATCCGGACCTTAACCAACTACTGCTCGCGATTTCGACCGAAGTTAATGAGCAGTTTCCCGAGATGCCGTTCAAATTGCGGATTGAGCTCGCTGGAACAGACTTGGCCAAAGAGGGAATTACCCAGAACCAGCGACCAGGGGATTTCACTGCGAACCAGAAACCGCTTTCGGCTATCCTGACAGAGATCATGCTGCGGGCTAACCCTGACAAGTCAGCCAAGGCGGCGAGCGACCCGAACTGCAAATTGGTTTGGGTAATCGCCGTGGCGCCGAACAACCCGGCCGAGCGGATCATACAGGTCACCACGCGTTCGGCAGCGAGTGAGCGAGGGTTGACCCTGCCAGCCGATTTCGCGCCCCCGGTTGAGAAATAAGTTTGCTGGGACTCA